>Ga0302234_10000032_pt1 | contig 122196 bp, 108 predicted proteins | sample II_Palsa_N3_2_FD_193576 | JGI IMG/M metagenome (GOLD analysis project Ga0302234, IMG submission 193576) | Peat permafrost microbial communities from Stordalen Mire near Abisko, Sweden - II_Palsa_N3_2 | ecosystem: Environmental > Terrestrial > Soil > Palsa > Peat permafrost | place: Sweden... | reverse complement strand
GAAGCAGATCAGCGGCCGCGGCCATAAGAAACAGCTGGTTAAATCGTCATTTTGGCGCAGCCATGCCGAAGTTTCTGCACGGCATATGGACGGCCGTTTCAGCCTCAATAGATCAGAGCATCCCTAAATGGCTTCACAAATACACGCATGGGGGGCTGCCGCAGCTTACTCGACGTGTTGGAAATCGCTGGGTCGAAAGCGATGTGATCATGACTTTGATACGTGCCGACGTGTTCTCAGTCATCGCAGCTAGTCTTGAGACGGTTATAGCCAAAAACGAGGCTATTGGGGCCTACTGTTTTGGCACTCGAGACGACCTGGGAGTGGAGTTGCACGAGAAGTTCGGCAGAGACCTGCCACCTCAGCTGCCGCACTCTCTTCCGCCAGCACCGCTGCTTGAGGATAGGTGCGGGCCACCCTTTGCGTGAGGGATTCCAGATCACCTAGGCTGCGCCGTCTTCGTCGAGTGCATTCCTGAATGCGTAATCGGAGCCTCTGTCCGAATCGGTGGCTCGTATGAGCCAAAGCGTTTTTCGATCACCAGCCAGTTCACGCGCGCCCAGGCATCTAAATGTCTTTTCGCGGCCGTACACTTGGCCAAGGAGGTCTTACTGCTCCCATCTGAGAACCTTCGCAACCCACACTCCATCCGAGTAATGAACAATCGCATCGGCGCTTATTTCTCCGTCAGTGATGCCTAGCTCCAGTCCTTCTTCTAATTGGATTCCGAACCTCTCTAGATCGCTCAACGTGCCTCTGGTAACGAGACGAATAGTGTCGGAGTCGTCTGCATTCCCGAAGTCCACGAATACCTTTTTTTCAGACGACATAGTTACATCTGCTTTGGGTTTGGGTTGGGTACGACCTGGAGTATCGAACTCGCTTTTTCTCCTGATACTCCTGTTACGGTTACATGGTTGCCGACACCTGGAGTACGAATGACGTCGCCACCAGCTGCCCGGAAATCGCCGGCCGTAGCTATGCCCATTTGCTTGTTTGGGATATGCGCGCCCGCCTCAGACAGGCACATTCCGCATTGAGACGAGAAGCCGCTCACGCCGGGTGTTCGGCTAGGTCCGATAGCTATATCAATCTTAGCCGCGGTTTGGTTCGCTAGGGCGCCCCCACGAGCGATGATGGCCGCATCCGGAACTTCGGTGCCTGCTTTGACCCCCGCGCCCACCACCTCAGCGGTCCTGCCAAACGAGAGCAGTTCGCTGAGTCCTGACAAGCCCTCGGAAAGTGCTCCCAATTCCGGTTGCATAAACATCAACGGTTCTGCTGCTTCGTTGAATTTATCTACGGCAATTGTTGCGTTTCGATTTTCTGCCCGAAGGTAGTCATTGATCACCGTGGGGTCGCTGGTACCTAGCTCGTTCGCAAGCGGTACCGTCTGCTTGCCGTCCTTATCGATATTCGCGACAGGGTTATTATTTGCATACGCGTAGCGATTAAAGCCGAATGCATTCCCTGCCGACAAACTTGCGGGATCAATACTGAGGAACCGCCCCACAGCAGGGTCGTAGTATCGAGCCTGCATGTAGACCAATCCTGTGTCTGGGTCGTTCACATGCCCCGTATACCCCGGGCCATTCGGCGCTGTTCCTAAGGCGATGCTGCCGTAAGGTGCGTAATCGTAAGTCGCAGTGATATTGCTGTTCGCGTCGGCCTCCGCCAGCGGAGTGCCTTGCGGATCGGTGTAGACGTAAGTAACGGTGCCTGCGTGCAAGCCGCTCCAGACCAATAGCAACGCCAGGTAACACAGACACCCGCGCATGAATCCCATCCTTTTACGACGATCCATCACTTTCCCCGTCCCCCTTGGAGTCCCCATAGCCTATCAAATCTCCTCCCGCCTAAAAGGTTTCCTGAAGAGTTCGAGCCCCCGCCATGGAAAGAGCTGGCGCCGCAATTCTCACTGGAATGGCGACGGGGTTACGGGTGGCCGTCACGTTCAGCCATCATAACGCGATAGCAAAGGCTGTCGCGATTGTCCGCGCCATCCCCGCCGCCAGGCTCTCGCTCGTCTGCAAGTCGGTCTCACCCGTATGCACCGGCAACTTTTTGTGATGCCAAGGCAGCCGGTAGACCTCCCACGTACCTATCCAGCCGGCGGCTCCCGGCAAGTCGATATGCAAGCTACGGATGCGGACCAAACAGTGGCCGACTGCAGCCTCTTGAAGAGCATCAAACCTCATCTGTCTCGCCTCTGCCGGCGGTCACTGGCGTGTGCGGCTCTGAGAGCCCAGCGATAAAGGCTCTGGCAGCTGAGTCTGCGTCGCGGATGGCATCCATTATGTGAGTGAAAACGCCAGGCGCACGCTTTAGCGATGCTAGGTATTGCTCCCCGTCCTCAGTGGTTTTCGAGACGCTGTAGAGCCCGGTCCACCCTTGCGTCCCTGCGTTGGAAGCGATCGTGTTCACCGAATACTCGCCTACCTTGAGAAAGCCTGGGGGTCACCATTTCGCCGTCCGGGTCAATAGGCACACAAACGCCCAACTCCGGTCCAGCCGAAGTGCATGATGTCCCGTCGTGCAGATGATCGCCAGCCGTTGCGTTTCATGCGGCGCCAAGATCGCGCCAGTCACCATTCTGGTTGGGGCCGCATCGCGGCCCCGTAGTTACCAAACACTCATCGGTCATCGCGGCGTCCGTCCAAGTGCGCGTCGTGCGTCGCACAGAGTCACGGGCTCGAAGGCCCACCCTTGCATGGCTCGGTCCACGTGCGGTCCTGCTGCAACACGGGTGCCGACGGTCGTGACCTTTCAGGTACGTGGCTCGCAGCCATACCCCAAGTTCGGCCTACGACCGTCGGCGTGATCAACCGAAGGCGCGCGTCGGATCGAACGACGTACCCTCGTGCAACATGTGGTAACAGGCGCGCGCCAGCTTGTGCGCCACCGCCTTGATAGCGACCACTCGATGCTTGCGCGCCCGCTTGCGCTCATACCAGCGCCGGATCGACGGATGGAAGCGAACAGCGTAGGTAGCCGCTTCCATGAACGCCCAGCACAGGTAGCGATTGCCACACTTGCGGTTGCCGTGACCCTTCCGCTTGCCGTTGGATAGCCGCACGCTCTCGACCATGCGGCAGTACGAGGCGTAATCACTAACGGAAGCAAAGCGTTCGATCGCCCCGCTTTCCAGCAGGATCGTCATGCCCAGGATCGGGCCGATGCCCGGCACGCTCTGTAGCCGCATCAACAAATCCGGCCGCAGCAGATCCTTGCGCACCCAGCGCTCCAGCGCCGTGATCTGATCCTGCAGGGTCAGCCAGAGTTTGAACTGGATCAGCACCCCATAGCGCGTGGTCAAATCGGGAAACAGCGCTTCCAGTTGTACGGGAGTCAGCTGGCGCATCGCACTACCCGACAGCTGTTTGCCGGTGTTGCGACTGAAGCTCGACTGGATCGAGAGCATCAGCCTTACCGCCTGCCGAACCAAAGCAAAGCGACGGCGCAACAGGTCGCGTGTGGCGCGTTGATCGCGAGGATAAATGTAGCCCTCCGGCAGCAATCCCAGTCGCATCAGCTGCGCCAGGTGCAGCGCATCGGAGTGATCGTCACCATGCTTGAGGCCGTCGTACTGCGGAATCGCCGTGGTGTTGACCAGGTGCACGGTGTAGCCGTGATCCATCAGGCCATCGACGAGCCAGTACCAGTTGTACGTCGACTCCACGGCCACGCCGACTAGATCCTCGCGGTAGGGCGCCAGATCGGCCAGCAAGCGGGGCAACGCATTGGGACGTCGGCATTGCAAAACCGGCTTGCCATCACCGTCCATGACGGCTAACACACTGTTACTGGAATGCAGATCGATGGCTGCGTAAAGTGACATGGCTGCCTCCTGTCGCTGGGCGACGTTGAAACTGTGGTAGCTCCAACGTACCGTCTAGCGCGGGAGGCGGCGACATGAGTCTTCAGGTTCATTTTCCGGCAGACTGAAGCCTGTGGTTGCTTGAATTCACGCGGCCTCTCGCACCTATAGATGGCGCCAACACACACACTCAAGCTCCGCTTCGGCAGCATCCTGGAAGCGCGTCGTTCCCAGCGCGCGGCCTTCGTCAGAAAACGAACCTGACCCTGACTGCGCCGCGCTCAAGAAGAAGCGGCTACTTGCGATGCCTCAGGGTCAGAGCCCGTTATCAGCTATCTATCGACAGCCCAATGGTCAACACTGCGCCGTCTTACCATCGATGGAAACGGGTATCTATGTGCTTCTCTGCAACCGCCAGCTTCGTCAGCAGCGCGCTGATCGCTGGCGTCGGTATCGCCACCCTTGGGCAAGTACGTGGGCATCGTAAGGAATGGCTGTTTGCCTCGATCCCGTTGTTGTTCGCGTTCCATCAGTTTGCCGAAGGCGCGGTGTGGCTCGCTTTGATGGGCAACACCATGCTCGGCGGTCTCAAACCCTGGGGCTTTGTGTACATGCTCTATGCGCAGGGCGTGTTGCCGCTGCTGATCCCGCTGAGCGTGTGGTTGATCGAGCCGGGGAGGCATCGCCGGCTGATGGTGCTGCCGTTTCTAGTGCTTGGCGCTTGCCTCACTGTTTACCAGCTTTGGGCGTTGCTGAATTTCGATACCGCGATCTATGTGCATGATCACAGCGTGGTCTACTTGAATTCCGCCACCAACATCATGACGGTCGCCGTGCTCTATGTGATCGCCACCTGCGGCTCGCTGTTTTTCTCCGGATACCGCTACATCATCATCCTGGGCGCCGTGAACCTGGTCGGCGTGCTGTTGGTGATGTGGCTCAAGCAATATGCCTTTACCTCGGTATGGTGCACCTATGCCGCTGTGGTCAGCGTTTTGATTTACTTTCATTTCAGGCGGCCGCACCACAAGCGCAAACTGTTCGGTGTCGTTGATCTCCAAAGGGTCTGACCAGATGTTCAGACCCCTTGGCGGCTACCTGACTATGGCGACAGCGCGCTCGCCCGCTCCTGTCGCCACATCAACACTCCAGCCACGGTGCACCAGGCGAACCAGCTGAGAAACAGTGATCGTTGAACGAGACCGTTCACGGGCTTCAAATGCTGCCAAAGCCACGACTGCGGAAACATCGGGCTCAGGTTCAGGGCCATGGCGATCCACAGGAGTGCGAAGAAGATCCAGGAGCATGTAACCAGCGCCTTGGCCTTGGGGTCGCTTCGCCACGCAAGCGCGACCGCCACCGGCGCCTGGTAACCAAAAATTTCGGACAAGCCGAAGACATTATGAAGAGGGTGAGGAAAGGCGAAGATGCCTACGCCCAAGGCAGACAGTGCCGAGCAGACCAGCAGAAACGTGGGAACCTGTGAGCGCCCGGCTTGCGAGGAAAGATCCCGGACCGCGGTTGCAAAAATCAGCGTGCACGCGGCGACGCAAGCCAGCATGACGGTGAAGGGCACTCTGGCTGGAGAGCCCACTTCCCCGATCTCGCTCACCGTCTGATGCAAGTGACTGTAGCCGGGCACCAGCAGCGCCAGCCCCGCCACGCCGATACAGAAAATGGCGGCGGATGCAGGTCCAAACAGCAAGCGATCGCTTCGTTTCATGCGGCGTCCTTGATGCAGGTTGAGGTGGCGGAATCCTATTCGGAAACCGGTGCGGAGGAAGTTAAAGTGACCGCCTGGGGTGGTGGAAGCCCCGAGAGCCACGCTTCCAGATGACCCAGATTCACTTATCATGAGTCCAGGCCACGGGACGCAACGATGATCGAAGGCTCATGTCACTGCGGTGAGGTGCAATGGCAGTTCGACGGCCAGCCCGACGGGGCGACGGCCTGCAACTGCACGGTCTGTCGCCGCTACGGCGTGCTCTGGGCCTACGACTACATGGACGAAGGGATTCGCGTCGTGGGCCGCACACAGGCGTATGTCCGCGGCAAGGCGATCGAGTTCCACTTCTGTCCGATCTGCGGGTGCGTCGTTTGCTGGCGTGGCCGTGAGTTGGACGAGGCGGGGCGTCGCCGCACGGCCGTCAACCTGCGCCTGGCCGAACCCGAAGCCGTGGCGAAGATTCCCATCGATCATTTCGATGGACTGGACACGTTCGATGACCTGCCGCGCGACGGCCGGTGTGTCGCTGACTACTGGTTCTGAGGGGCAAGGGAAGCTCCGGTTCAAGTGATACTGACCATGGCGCATTAAGGGGGAAAGGGAATGTCTTTTTCGATTGAGCAGTTGCTCAGGTCCGAGCTTGGGCGTGATGAGCGGCTGCTGTGGAGTGGCATGCCGCGACAAGGCGTTTATTTTCATTCGAGTGATTTTCTGGCGGTGCCCTTCAGTCTGATGTGGGGCGGCTTTGCGATCTTCTGGGAGTACTCGGTGAGCAGGGCCCAAAACGCCCCGGTCTTCATGACGCTATGGGGTATCCCGTTCGTGCTGATGGGTCTGTATATCATCGTGGGCCGATTCTTCACGGACGCCTTTCAGCGCAGCCGCACCTACTATGGCGTTACCGACCAGCGCGTCATCATCATCGATGGCGTCTTCAGTCGACAGGTAAAGAGCCTGCCGTTGCCGACCCTTAGCGACATTTCGCTGAGTGAACGGTCGAACGGCAGCGGCAGTATTACGTTCGGTCCGAACAATGCTTTCTACACGCCGTTCGGGCGCGCGTGGCCCGGCATGGGAAGGAAGATGGCACCGGCTTTCGATCCGATCGACGATGTGCGCCGAATCTATGCCCTGATCCGCGAAGCTCAACAGTCGGCCCGGCGGCCTGTTGCCGCGTGATGGCGGCGATCCGGACCAATGCTAGAGTGGCTCGCCTTTCCTTGATGCCACTCTAGATCGAGCGACGTAATGACTACTCAAGCAACCTATCCGATTGGTACACCTGGACGCCCCTGGGGCGCGGCTGAAGTGTCCGTCTGGCTGTCGCAGCAGAGCCGCAAGCGCAGCTACGCAGCCGACGTGCTGAGCGTAGTCGAGAGCCTGCGCTCACACTACGACGTGGAGCAGTACGGCCGTGTGGACTACCCGCCCGACAGCTACCCGCTGTTCGCGATCAAGAGTCGCGACTGGCGCGACGAGCTGCCCCTGGTCCTGGTGACGGGCGGTGTGCATGGTTATGAAACCAGTGGCGTGCACGGGGCGCTGCAGTTCGTCCAGCAGCATGCGTCGAACTATGCCGGCAAGATCAACCTGATCGTGGTGCCGTGCGTCAGCCCCTGGGCGTACGAGCGGATTCATCGCTGGAACGCGAATGCGCTGGATCCGAACCGATCGTTCCGCGAGAACAGCCCGGCGCAGGAGTCGGCGGCTCTCCTGCATCTGGTCGCGCCGTTCCGCGATCGCGTGCTGGTGCATGTGGATCTGCATGAAACCACCGACACCGACGAGTCCGAGTTTCGTCCGGCGCTGGCGTCACGCGATGGTGTGACCAGCGAGCCGGGTGAAATCCCCGATGGCTTCTATCTGGTCGACGACAGCGCGCATCCGCAACCGCAATTCCAGCAGGCCATCATCGAAGCGGTGGCGAAAGTCACCCACATTGCGCCAGCCGATCGCCACGGCGAGATCATCGGTTCGCCCATGGTCTCGCCCGGTGTCATCGAGTACGCGCTCGTGCAGCTCGGCCTCTGCGCAGGCATCACCGATGCGCCCTACAAGACCACCACCGAAGTTTATCCCGACAGCCCGCGGGCCAATCCCGAACAATGCAACGCCGCACAGGTTGCGGCAGTATGTGCGGCGATTGATTTCGCGTTGACGCACCCTGCAAAGGTTTAGGTCGAGGGGTCTTGAAGCAGTAACAGGGTCCGGGACAATATGACGTTCAAAATCTCTGGGGCTAAACCATGAGCACGAACACTACGGCCGACGCCAACGGCAATAATGGCGACACTGCAGGCGTCACGATTTCGCCGACGGGCATGCATCGCCCGGGACACAGTGCGTCAGACACCGAAGAGACGGCGTGCATGGATGAAATTCTGCATGAGGCGGCCTTGCGCGATTCAACACTGCGCTCGCCTCGATAAGCAGTAACGCACTAAAGAAGTAAGAGTGAGCGGGTCCCCGCTTTACGCATGTCCGTTGCGCTCGAGACCAAGATTCACGTCCCCGCCGAGCGCTCTGCGGCGTAAGCTGGCACGTGGGTACCGCGCGAAAGCCAGGTAACCCCCGCACCGTCAACCTCGAACTAATGACGTTGATGACATCATGGCCGAATAAAGCGGGCCTGACTTGGCGGGAGCAGATTCCATGAACGAACCCTTGGTACCCACACCACCGGCAAAACCTCACCACCTGGCCTGGTCCAGCCTTGTCTGGCGATCGGCACTCATCGGTGCGGTAGTGGCGGTTACCGTAGTGGCTTTCGGCTATGTCGGTGGCTGGTTGGCACCACACCGGCTGACGCCCGGGCGCATCGTGAATCAGCTGCAGGCCGATGCGGGCACGTTCCCGGGCTATCGCCGGAATCACGCCAAGGGCGTGTGTGTGACGGGCTATTTCCAGAGTAATGGTCAGGCTCAAACCTATTCCGACGCACAAGTATTCGCGCCTGGTCGCACACCGGTCGTAGGTCGCTTTGCGATCCCTGGTGGCAACCCTTACGCGCCGGACAGCAGTGTGCCGATTCGCAGCATGGCGTTGCGCTTTGCGCTGGCGAACGGGCAGCAGTGGCGAACGGGCATGAACAGCATGCCCGTGTTTCCTGTCGCCACGCCGCAAGCTTTCTACGATCAACTGAAAGCTCAACAGCCCGATCCGGCTACGGGTAAGCCGGACCCGGCGAAAGTAGGGGCGTTCTTCGCCGCGCATCCGGAAACCGCAGCGTTCCTGGCCTGGGTAAAGACCGCCAAGCCGTCGGCAAGCTTTGCTACCGAAGGCTATTGGAGCCTGAATGCCTTTGTCTTCGTCGATGCGAACGGTGTTCGCCACCCGGTGCGCTGGCGCATGGTGCCGGAGTCAGCCGATGCCGCCGGTGATGCTGACAAGGCCGGCGGCACGGATTATCTGTACGCTGACCTGACGCAACGTCTTGCGCATGGTCCACTGCGTTGGCATCTGCTGGTGACGCTCGCCAATCCGGGCGATCCCACCAACGACGCGACAAAAGCATGGCCGTCCGATCGTCGCGATATCGATGCCGGTACGTTGGTGCTTGAGGGCACCGAGCCCCAGGAAAGTGGCCCATGCCGCGACATCAACTACGACCCGCTCGTGCTGCCGGCCGGTATCGAAGCTTCGGACGATCCGTTGTTGCCCGCACGCTCGGCGGCGTATGCCACCTCTTATCTGCGCCGCACCAGCGAGGAGGCCCACTTGCCCGGTACCGCCGTCGCGCATCCGAAGCCGGAGACCAAGTCATGAATTCCCCTGCCCAGTTCACACTCGCCGCGCGCGTGCTGCATTGGTTGATGGCGGCGATGATCCTGACCATGCTGTTCATCGGCGTCGGCATGGTGGCGTCGGTGTCCGAGCGCCACGACTGGCTGATCCGCATCCACAAACCACTGGGCATCGCCATCCTGATCCTGGCCGTGGTGCGCCTGGCTGTGCGCCTGCGTCATCCACCGCCGCCGCTGCCCGCGGACCTGCCCGTATTGCAGAAGCTCGCGGCACTGGCCTCGCACTGGCTGCTTTACGCCCTGATGTTCGCGCTGCCGCTGATCGGCTGGGCCATGCTCTCGGCGGGTGGCTATCCGGTGATGCTGAGCGAATCGCTGCGCCTGCCGCCGATCTTTCCGTTCAGCCCCATCGCGTTCGCCGTGTTGCGCCACGCGCATGCGTGGCTCGCCATCCTGTTGTTTCTGACATTTCTGGCGCATATGGGCGCTGCCCTGTACCACGGCCTGATCCGCCGCGACGGCGTGTTGTCGAGCATGACCGGGGTTCGTTTTCGACGATCGTGATTCGCTTGCCAGCAATAGGACAATGAGCGGGTCAGAGTCTGTCGCGGCAAGGTCTGCGACCTCAGTCGACATGACATGCAGTCGTGGGTGGATTGCTGATGACCACCAGGCTCAGGGTCCTGTTTACCGGTGGACTCCCGACCTTCACGTCGCCGGCTAGCGTCTTGCCGTATCCTTTGCGGCGCAACTCGAAGCAAGTCGTTATGTAACAGGGGTGTCTCGTTGGCTATGGAGAATAGCTCGAGGCAATACATTTGCTCGACTGAAAGGGGAAAAATATGAAGCGTTTCTTTAAAGGGCTGCTGGCTGTCGGCATTCTGTCGTTTGCATTCATGACTTCAGCTCACGCCCAGGCGACACGAACCTGGGTGTCTGGCGTGGGTGACGATGCGAACCCATGCAGCCGGACTGCGCCATGCAAGACATTTGCTGGGGCCATTTCGAAAACCGCGACAGGAGGCGAAATCGATGCTCTCGATCCGGGTGGCTTTGGCTCTCTGACCATCACGAAGGCGATCACCATTGATGGCGGTGCGCAGCTGGCTGGCGTGCTGGTCGCCGGCACCAACGGATTCACCATCGCTGCCGGAACAACCGGCACGGTGATTCTCCGCAATCTCGAGTTCAATGGGAGTGGGACAGGGCTGGACGGCGTAATGATTCAAGGCGGCAACGCGGTGGTTGTCGATCACTGCAACTTCGAGGGTTTCACTGTCAACAACGTCGAGGTGAGCCTTACAACCAGCGGCTACGTGTTGGTGAAGGACTCGACGATTGTCGGCGGTGACAAAGGCGTCGTCATTACGGCGACAACCGGCCCCGGTCCGGTCTCTGCGCTGCTGAAAAACGTCACTATTCAGGGAACACGCATCGGAGCGCAAACGCTGCGTGGCCATCTCGACGCGACTCATTCCACATTCCAGGGCAACACCGGTTACGGTGCGCTGGCCTCGGTGGGCTCCGTTGGCCTGGAAGACAGCATTTTTACCGACAATGCTACGGCCGTCCAAGCTGAATCCGGTGCTTCGATCAATATCTCCAACGTCGACATGTTCAACAACACTTTCGGCATCGGCTCGGGTGGCGGCATGGTGGGATCCGCACTCAACAATCGGCAGGTCAACAACGTCACGCCCGGTGCGCCAAACGCGACGATGATTGTTCAATAGCGTTCGGGCAATTACTCCGATCGTCCAGCGCCCGCTGCAAGACACCGCAGCGGGCGCTTTTCATAGGGGCGTGATGAGATGAACCGGTCGGAGCCCGCTATTGCATGGTCCGCAGCACTGCACAGCTGCGGTCGTGCATGACATGTAGCGGAGGCAAGGTTTCCCTGCTGCCCTGTCCAACGAATGCTGTGACGTGTCAGCTCACCGAAACCGGATTCACCCTCGGATGCAGCAGATCCTCAAGGCCGATGCGGCGGAACATCTCTACGCGCACACGATCGGCGACACCATTGACGATTTCCGCACCATCTTCGGAGGGGTCGATGTGTGTGCGGAACGGGCGCTTGCCGAAGGGCATGTCGACCACTGCCACGATGGCATCGGCGACTGACTTTGCATCGGCATCGGCGGGTTCGAGCGCGGCGAGACCTTTGAGTGCCTGATCCGGAACGCCGGCATAAGGTCCGTCGCTGTATTCGGCAGCGCGATCCTTGTCGGCCGGCGAGCCCGCATGCGCGAAGTGGTTGGTGCCTTTGGTGAACGCGCCCGGCACGATGATCGAGGTCTCGATACCCCAGCGCGAAAGTTCGCTGGCGTAACTGACGGCGAGCGAATCCATCGCCGCCTTCGCCGCGAAATACGGCGAGAGGTAGGGTGGTGTGCCACCGCGCGTACTGCTGCTGGATACCCAAACCACCAGCCCTCGACCCAGTTTGCGCATGTGCGGCAGCGCGGCGCGATTGACGCGCTGTGTGCTGAGCACGTTGATGTCATAGAGCTGGGCAAACTGTTCCGGCGTGAACGCCTCGGCCGGCCCGAACGACAGGTGGCCGGCGTTGTGGATGACGACGTCCAGACGCCCGTTGTCGGCAAGAATTTTCTGGATTCCTGCCTCGGCTGATGCCTCGCTGGCAACGTCCAGCTCGACGGTGCGCAGATCGACGCCATGTTCCGCGGCGTACTTCTTCACTTCTTCGACTTGCGGCGCATTGCGGCCGGTGGTTTCGCGCATGCTGGCGTAGACAGTGTGTCCTGCGTGGGCCAGGGCGCGGGCGGCGAGTGCACCAAAGCCGCTGGATGCACCGGTGATGACGATGACCTGTTTCATGATGAGGTTCCTCTGATGCGGCGTGACGTGATGTGGCGTGCAGGGCTCAGATAATTCCGCCGTTGGCACGCAGCACTTGACCGTTGATCCAGCCCGCGTCGGGGCCGGCGAGGAAGGCCACCGTGTTGGCGATGTCTTCGGGCTGACCAAGGCGCTCCAGCGGAGCCAGTCTGGAAAGGCGATCAACCAGTTCCTCCGACTTGCCCTTGAGGAAAAGGTCGGTGGCCGTGGGGCCCGGTGCAATCGCGTTGACCGTGATGTGGCGTCCGCGCAGTTCCTTGGCGAACACGCTGGTCATCGCCTCGACGCCGGCCTTGGTGGCGGCATAGACCGCGTAGCCCGGCTGCAACAGGGCGACCACGCTGGATGAGAAGTTCACGATGCGGCCACCGCTGCGCAGGCGTGTGGCTGCTTCACGCAGCGTGTTGAAGGTGCCTTTCAGGTTCACCGCGATCTGGTGATCGAACGACGCGTCATCCGCGTCGGCGATGTTCGCCAGGCTCATGATGCCGGCATTGTTCACCAGCACGTCGACGCCACCGAAAGCCGTTTCCGCTGCGTCGAACAGGCGGCGTACATCCGTCGGGCTGCTCACATCGGCCTTCGCTGCCAGTGCCTGGCCGCCGGCCTGCTGGATCGTGCGGACGAGCGCTTCGGCCGGTGCCGCGCTTTCCGTGTAGTTGACGATGACCGTGAAACCGTCGCGGGCCAGACGCTTGGCAATGGCTGCACCAATCCCGCGGGATGCTCCGGTGACCAGGGCGACTTGCTGATTCTGCTTGCTCATGTGATCTCTCCGTCCGGCCGTATGCCGGTGTGCGGAGAGACTTTAGGCTTTCGCCATGAGTAAATAATCTCTGCTAATGTGGCAATACTATTCGTCTATAGCGAACAATAGGGGCGTCAATGGATCGGCTTGAAGTCATGCGGTTGTTCACACGAATCGTGGAGCGGCAAAGCTTCACGCAGGCCGCGCAGGATCTGGAGCTGCCGCGCTCGACGGCCACGCAGGCCATCAAGGAACTTGAGAAGCGGCTGGGCGTGCGATTGCTTCAGCGGACCACGCGCCACGTTCGGTCAACCCTGGATGGTGAGGCGTTCTACAAGCGTTGTGTCGCCATCCTTGGCGAAGTCGAAGATGCCGAAGCTGTCTTCAGCAACGCGAAACCGCGTGGGCTGCTGCGCGTCGATGTTCACGGCACGCTGGCCCGTCATTTCGTGCTGCCGGCGTTGCCGGCCTTCCTGGCGGAGTATCCGGATCTGCAACTGCATCTGGGCGAGGGCGATCGCCTTGTCGATCTGGTGCGCGAGGGCGTGGATTGCGTACTGCGCGTGGGTGATCTGAAAGACAGCGCGATGGTCGGGCGACGCGTTGCGTTGCTTGAGGAGGTGACTTGCGCGAGTCCGGGCTACCTCGCTCGTTACGGGACGCCCGCCACGGTCGACGATCTCCATGGCCATTGCGCGATCGGTTTCATGTCGTCGGCTACAGGCGCGACTTTACCCCTCGAATTCCTGATCAACGGCGAACGGCGGAACGTCGTTCTGCCTGCAACGCTCACCGTCGCCGCCGCCGAAACCTATGTTGCTGCGGCCAGGCTCGGTCTGGGCCTGATCCAGGTGCCGCGCTATCACATCGACGCCGACCTCGACGCCGGCACCCTCGTCAAAGTGCTTCCCGACTATCCACCGACGCCGACGCCCGTTTCGCTGCTCTATCCCCACAGTCGCCAACTGTCGCCGCGCGTGCGTGTCTTCATCGACTGGCTTACAAGGGAGTTGGCGAGCCGCGGTTGAGATCAGCAGGCGCTATCGCTCTTGCAAAGGCCTATGCTGGCGACTCCACCACGCCAAGAGGCTTTAGCCATGAGCAATGTCTCCGGCAAGACGAGCAACGGGTTCACCTACGAAGCGGATTACCAGCCGGCGAGCGCGGGCCGCGTCAACTGGACCGCGACGTTTCGCCATGATGGTGATTTCGCCGGCATGCGGCACGGTCGCATTCACGACATGCTGGGTGTTTCCTCGGCTGTCGTTGACGAAGCGGTGAAAGTCGACATTGAGTCGACGTGGACGAATGCCGGCTGATGGGATGGCCGGGCCATAGGCACTTCCTGTCGCAGCGCTCAGCGATCGATTTCGCTGGCCGCTACCGCCAGCCCCGACACCACACCCAGCGAGGGATCGCCTTGCACCAGCGGGATCTCCGGGAAGCACGCTTGCACACGCTCGCTGACTTGCGGTGAACGTGAAGTGCCGCCGGTGAGGAAGATGCTGGCGGGGAGTGCGTCGAGATCGCTGCGCACGGTCGCCAGGGTGCGTTCCATCTGGCCGAGAAATGTTTCGATCGCGCTGTGGAAGTCGTCGCTGTCGAGTTCGACGGCGAGGCCGTGCTCGATGAAGTCCAGCTCGGCGCGATGGGTTGGTGACGTGCTCAGGGTGATCTTGCTGCGCTCGGCCATCTGGTTGAGGCGGGTGGTGGCTCCGGGCTCTTGCAGCGAACGCAGGCGCGAGCCGTAGGGTTCGTCGACGAGGCGATAGTTCTGCTGGCGAAACTCGCGCTGCTTGGGCAGGTTGTGGACGCTGGCGGCGTCCACGAACCGGTGCGCCGGCATGCTGATCTGATCCTTGCCCAGCTGCGGCATGAAGCTGTGCAGGCTGACGCTCACGTCGAGGTCCGTGCCACCTTTGGGCAAGCCCCAGCTGCGCGCAATGCGCGGTGCTTCACCGCCACCGAGTTGTGCGTGTGCCACGTCGGTGGTGCCGCCGCCGATGTCGACAACCAGCGCGTACTGCCGTTGCTGCAGACTCTTGTGGTAATGCATCGCGGCGGCGGCGGGTTCTTCCAGAAACGTCACGCTGTCGAAGCCCGCGACGGCGGCCGCTTCGCGCAGGATATCGATCGCCTGCAGTGATCCTTGCGCGCCCATCGAGCTGCGAAATTCCACCGGCCGCCCGATCACTGCGCCACGCACCGGCACGCCGAACTGACGGCTGGCAGTGAGCCGGATGTGCTCGATGATATGCGTGGCGATATGCACGATCACCTTGCGCACCTGCGGGTCGAGCCGATAGCCGAACATCGACTTCGGCGACTCGATCAGATTGCCGCCGCCGCTCTCCAGGTAGCCCTCCACGGCCTCTTCGCCGAACAGCGCGTGCTGGAAGCTGGCGACCGAAGCGCTGGCGGCGCGCGTCTGCTCCTCCATCCACTGCCGGCGCACCACGCACAGCGCTTCGCGATGCAGCTCACCTTCGCTGCGGGGCACTGGCGTCTGCCCGCGTGCGGTGGCGGCTGCGGCCTGCTGGCGCTCACCGACCCTGGCCAGGCGCAACAGGTTCTCCAGTTGCGCTTCCAGTGCGGGAGTCAGTTCAAAGGCACTCGGGTCCGGCACCAGCTCGGGGAAAAACACCGCCGTGCGGAACTGCTCGGCGTCGCCGAAACGCACAAGAGTCAGCTCGCCGTCGATGATGGCTGCGGCAGCCGAGTAGCTGGTGCCGAAATCGATACCGATGTGCATAGGGTCAGGCTGTCATGGCGTGGCAACCCGGCATTATGACGGGTTCGCCCGAGATGGCCTATGAATGACGGGGGTCTGTCGATCTTCATGCTGGCTGGAACCCGCGGCCCTGGATCATCAAAGCTTGGTCTTGTTCCATTTTCTTTCAACGACTTCCCTGGGCATCGACGAATTTTTCCCCGATACCTCCTGCAAGTAATTACGTGAGAATTCATGCGACTCGAAGCCTCGCTTTTGCATCGTCAGTTGGCTAGATTGGCCGTCGCCGTCAGGGGATTCTGAACGGCGATTTGTTTCCCTGTCTGTATCTCCGTCGCATGGACGCTATGCGGAAGTTGGCGTGCGTCCGAACGACTGCGAGCGACCGTTCGGGGGCAATGACATCCACTCATGAAACAGGGGAAAGTATGTTTAAGAAGCTATTGGCAGCTGTGGTACTGGTCGGCGTCCTGGTCATGTCCGGTTGCGTAAGCGTTCCCATGGCCAGCAAGAGCGCCGACGTGCAGGCCAAGCAGTTTGCTGCGACTTCGGACAAGGCCACGGTCTACATCTACCGTAACGAAACCTTCGGCGCGGCGATCAAGATGCCGCTGCTGATCGACAATGTCGCGGTGGGCGATACCGCGTCCAAGACGTATGTGGTGAAACAGCTCGCGCCGGGATCGCACACCATCACGTCGAAGACGGAAAAGGATTCAACCGTCACCATCGATATGTTGGCAGGGCAGATCTACTACATCTGGCAGGAAGTGAAGATGGGCGTGTTCGCCGCCCGCTCGGAACTGCATGTGGTCGATGAGCAGAAGGGGCGTGCTGGCGTGCAGGAATCCACTTTGATCGAGTAGCGCGGGCAGCCGCGTGGAGTGAGAACAAGTCACTCGCGGTAAGGCGGCGCACAGATCAGGAGAGGTAACCATGCGACCCTCGACCTGACCGGGCCCGCGTGTCAAAGCCGGGGCCAGAGTCAATGAAACTGACTTTGGCCCCGTTTGCTTTTTTGCAAGAATCTGACATTGAAGGGCTCGGTGCATAGTTTGCAAAGAGCAGCTTCTGTCAGCGCGCAACGGGGTCCATGGACGCGCCGACGATATCGCCGCCTGCCTCGACCTGAACCAGTGCCGCGGTCGAGAGGCCTTTGAACGCCGAGGGTGGCAAGGCGAACGCATGCGCGGTTCCATTCCAGGTGCCCAGATGCACGAGTTCGCGCACCACATTGCGGTGCGGTAGCGTGCGGCCGCTGTTCTCGCCTGCGCCGATGGCGACATTGATTGTTCGGGGGTCGTAGCGCACCAGCCAAACGTCACAGGTGGCCGTGGGTTTGCCGGCGCTCACCTGCAGCTGACCTTGCTCCCAGGACAGTTGTGGTCCCCGCGTGTTCGCGTGGGCAATGACCTGGTCGAGCTGCGTGCGATCGTTGCCAACCAGGTCGGTGTGACCGTTCACGTAGACCTGCGGTGTCCACACATTGTCGCGCTTGCGATATTTCGCATACGCCCATTGCCGGTCGGTGTAGGCCTCGGTGGCGAACGTGTCTTTCCAACCAAGGCTGTCCCAGTAGGTGACGCCGAAGGACAACGCAAGAATGCCCGGCTGTCCGGCAATCGCGTTGAGATTGGCTTCGGCCGGCGGGCAGGACGAGCAGCCCTGGCTCTGGAAAAGCTCAACGACCACTAGATGGTCCGGTGCAGGCAGTTGTTGCGCGCAGCCGACCTCGCTGATGGCAAGCAGCGGCAATGCGCCGAGCAGGAAAGTCCACAACGAACGGATTGTCATGACGATGGCTCTCCAGCTGATGCGCAGGGCGGGGCGGATCATGGGTAGGGGTCGATACTCTGGTTCTTCGTTGCGGCGTGGGCAAAGTTACATCGGTGGCGAAGCAGAGTCTGCTGTGCATCATGGTCGTCGAAGTACGCTTCGGGCCCGACCATCATTTCGGCAGGGGCTCACCGAACGCTAGCGCGCCTTGGTCCTGATACCAGTTCCACACCGAACGCGGCATCAATGGCTGCACATTCACCCCCAGGGCCACGTAAGCGTCGAGCACATGGCATAGCGCCTTTTCGCCTCGTCCGGTCTTCTCGTCCAGCGGCACGTTGAAGCGTTCGTATTCGATGATGTCGAGCATCCGCGCTGACCAGTCGAACAGCCGGTCGCTCCATTCGTCGAAGCGGTCGCGCAGCCAGTGGGATAGCGGAGCGTGCAAGGTGAGCGCGGACTGCTCGCTTTCGCTGCGTGCCAGCGCAGTCACCATGGGATAGATGCCGCGATACCACTCGGTGTAGCCGGCGGCTGCGCGTGGTACGACCAGCGGTGCGGGTGCCTGGTGATCGGCAAAGGTGGTGATGAAGAGTCGTTCGATGCGGCGGGCATCGCGCAGGTGATCGGTCTCGATCAGCAAGGCGCGTTCGAGGTCGAAAAACTCGAAGAAGCGCTGATGAAGGGTGCGCATTCGGTCCAGTGGATCGCGGGAGAAGCCGACCTTGAGGATGTCTTCATCGCGGCACGGCAATATGTAGACGAACGTGCGGCCGCGCCTGGCGAAGCGGGGGTAGGTGGCTTCATCGTTCACGCGTGCAGTGCTCGGGTTTTGGCAGCGGCGTCGTGTGGTCGGGTCGCTAGGAGGGCTGCGCTTTGCTCGTCATTCTGGCGAAGGTTGGATGCGCATTTCAACAGCGAAGCTGGTCATTCAAGGTTGTGAGTCAAGGGCGCTGGGTTGAACAGCTTCGCTGTTGAAAGGCGCTCTCTGCCTTCGCAGGAATGACGGTGGGGCTTATTTTAGATTTTCGGTGGTCGTGGAGTGAGCAGGTGTTGTCATGCCGTTGTGGCACAACACACATGAACGGGTTTAAGGCGAGGCTGGATTGCCGGGTTCGGGGATCCAGAACTCAATCACGTTGGGGTCTCCGTGCAGTCGCATGGGCAATGCTATCGCGCTGGGCGTTGCGTTTCCGAAGCCTGGTTGTGCGCCCAGCCAGCTGGCCAATGACCGCGCGCAGGTTTGCGCCTGATCGTTGTAGCTGCTGTAGAGGAACACCGGTTTGCTCCATCCCGTGAGTTGTCTTCGGCCCTTGCGCGCGGCCGTGGTGGAGACGTTTTCGATGGGGGGAGTGGCAAGGCCAAATGTACCGAACTGGCGTAGAAGATGGTTGGCTGTCGCAAGTTGAGTGTCGCTGTAGATGTGTGTGTAGACGATGAGCTGCTGGGGCTGTGCGAGCGCTGTTCCTTTGCAGGTCTGAGCGATCGTGTCGAGCGCAGTCTGAGTGAACGCCACTGCCGCCGGCGCACTTTCTGTCACGGGTTCGGGCGGCGGCGGTGGCGCGTTTTCCGACATGGGCTCAGGAGGGGGCGGAGGTGGAGGCGGCGGCGCCTCGCTCATTTCCGGAACCGCACTATTCGTGACCAGGGTCGTCGCGGGAGCAGGCGCACTGGGTGTTGGGCTCGCGCTGGGTGCCTGCGACATGCTTGTCGGCGGCTTCTGTCCCGTCGAGTTGAACCAGCCTATGGCGGGAAATATCGAAGTCGGCGTCGCACTCAGATAATCCTGCATGGATTTTTGCCACAACGAAGGAGCAGTTACTGCAGCACGCAAGGCGGAATAATCCGTCAGGCAGTGATCAATCAGCGGATTGGTTTTGTCGAGATGGCCACACGCTCGATTCAGCGTATCGGCCAGCTGGTTCATGGCCAGGGTCGTTCCTTGGGAGTCCTGTGCAGTGTCGAACTCCTGCAGCAGCGCATAGATCTTGACGTGCATCTGCGCGTCATACGGAGCGTTCGCTTCAAGCAAGGTCTGCAGGGTGTCGGCGTCGCGCTGTGTGGCGTTGAGCTGCTGTTTGCCGTTCTGGTTTACCTGGACCTGCGATTCCCAGGCTTGCCAGCCGGTTACCGCGACGGTTGCCAGTGCACCAAAGCTGAGTGAGGCGCCGATCGTTGTGCCGACGCGCTGGCGTCGGGTGAGCGTGCTCTTCTGTTCCTCGTCAGAGACCGCACTCGCGCGGGCGATCGCACCGTTCGCCGCAAGCGACGGCAACAGGTTCATCAATCGTCCGTCGATCGACGTGCCCAGCACTTCGCCAAGCCGGCAGTAACTCTCCCACTGGGATTCGTCGAAGAACTGCTCGGCGGTGCTCTGTTGCGGGAAGTCGCGGTGCCGGTCCGCGTAACCGGCGACATCCAGCGGCAGGTCGCAATACAGGCGTGGCTTGACCACCAGCAGGCAACCTGACGAGCCGCTCGGATAAGTGATCCGGGCCAGCAGCAGATGTTGGTTGCCCGGGCCGGGCATGATGCTGTCAGGCGTACCGAAACGATCACAAAGCGCTTCGCCGATGCCGATGGGAAGGCTGTCCGGATCGATGAAATCAATGGCTGTATCCAGGTCGATGCGCGCTTTGCGGATGAGGTTTTCCGTGTCGGCGAACACGTAGGCGGGGTCCGCGCCGCAATCAGCCAGCACGATCAGGGCGAGCTCGCGTTTCAGCAGGCTGTAGACGCCGCTGTTGTCGAAGTGACCACCATCGGACAGATACCACACCGGGCTCTGCAGTCCCGGAAAACGCGCCAGCATTTCCTGCATGGCGGCGCGCGACTTGCCCATGTGCGACCACCAGAAATTCTTCATGTTGAGCCGGTTGCGCCACCAGTAGCCGAGGCGGAACCCGCTGAGGAAAAACAGCGCGGCGGTGCCGGTGTGGGTCAGCGAGCCCATGCCGGAGCCGGCGGCCGCACCGGAGATCGCTATCCATTGCGACAGCGTGTTGTCCTTAAGGGGATTGGCGCTGTGTTCGAGCGCTTGCGGCAACTTGGTGCCGGTCTCCAGGCCGAGCGAGCTCACGGTAAGGTAAACACCCTTGCGGTCGGCGTTATAGGTGTCGGTGCGATCGTCGATGGTCTGGTTGATGCAGCAGTTGATCAGATGGATCGGGCCGCCGTATTTGTGCGGGGCATAGCTGGGTAAATCGATGTCGTCGCCGTCCAGCAATTCAGTGAGTCTCTTGACCTTGTTCGCATTGCCGGGGCTCTTTGGCGCCAACGGCGATACCTGGAAGCGCAAAGGCCCATTAGCTTTCCTGGCGTCCGGACTGTTGCCGACGGCGACGTAAGTGCGGGCGATCCGCGAGCGGTAGAACGAGTGCAGCGACGAGCGATTGATCAATTGCAGATTGCTGCCCGTCAGGCAGATGTAGGCAAGACTGGGAATGGCGACCGTCAGCCAGCGCAGCCATGTGTCGGCAGCTGGCGCATGAGCAATGCTGGGCACGATGGCGGTCAGCCAGTGCATCCAGGTGTTGAGCGCCGAGAGCCGCGCGACAAAGACGAAGTACTGCACCGCGCTGAGCCAGAACAGCACCAGTAGTGCAATCAGGATCAAGCCGCAAAGATTCGCCATCAGCGCGAGCGGGAGCTGCGCGAGGCTGGTCTTGCCGACGCGCGACTGCAGCATGGGCAGCGCAAACCGCGCGACGGCGACCAGCATCGCCGCGAGCCCGGCGCTGGTGAGCACCGAGCTGTGCGAAGTACCCTGTCCGACCTGATCGGCCAGAAACCAGCTGATCAGGTCCGCCGCGCCCAGTGCAAAGAACAGCAGCAGGTATTTCAGCGCCGTGCTGAGTCCGATCGTGTAGCGAACCCGGTCCTGGGCCGGGTGCGAACCGCGTATCAACAACCAGATCCTCGCCACGGGCACAGCCAGCAGGATGCTGCCGATCACCGCCATCACGACTCTACCCTGGCCGGTATTGTTGGTGACCCAGAGCGGGCTGAGCAGATAGACGGCCATGGCCGACGTGCTCACGCAGATCGCGAAATCACTCCAGCCGGAGCCATCCCCCGGGTCACGCGACCACCAGTAGGCGAACGCCGTGATCATGGCGAGCCAGCCGAATACCGTCATCCCGAGCCACCACAGGGTGCTGCGCAACAGCAGCGCCGAAGTGGGATCCCAGCGATGGCCCAGCATATGCGGCAATACGATCACGCATGCGACCAGCGCGATGAGCGTAGTGACCTCGAACTGAGTCGCGATGAAGCCACGCAGTTGACCGGCCCACGTCTGCAGCAGATCGCGCGCACCCGCTGGAACGAGATAACGCCCGTTGCTGCGCAGCCACCAGAGCAGCAGCGAACCATCGTCGGCTAGTCCTTTCTCGACCTCGGCCGGTTTTACCCGGGGACCGAACAGACGTCCAAAAGCCGCGCCGGTGTAGCCGCCGCCCGACACCGTCGAGAGGTAGTCGAAACGATGCAGCACGCCGTTTTTTGCGAGCGCCCGCAGTAGGCCAAGACAGAACGTGGCGCTACGAACGCCGCCACCGGAAAGTGCCAGGCCGATCGAAGGGTTTCCCTGATTGATACCGCTGGCCTGTCGCCGTTGTTCCAGCGCGGCCTGCTCATGCGCGGGGATGCTGCGGCGCGGCGCTCTAGTTTCCCTTGCCTGATCCATGATCGGCCTCCCCTGGATACGCGCACCAAGCCAGCAGGTATGCAGCGGCCGCCGTTATGCGCCGGTTTGATCGTCCGGGCAAGTGCCTGGGGCATCCTCAGCGGTGCCCGTGCCGAAAGGTGGCTGGTGGCTGTCGCCGGGTTCCGCTACGGTGGTACAACTTCAACCGGGGGAGTCGTTAATGAAGCGTATTCTTGCCATCCTGTTTCTGGCTGTCCTGACGTTGGGGGTGAGCTCCGTCAGGGCCATGCAGACGTCTGAGCCTGCGCCAGCAACCAGCGCGACAGCAGCGCCGAGCAACACAGCACACTTCGATGTGGACACCGCCACCACGGCCTACATGAATGAGCTTTCGCCCGCGGCCCGGGCAAAATCCGATGCCTATTTCGAGGGTGGCTACTGGCTGATCCTGTGGGACTGCCTGGTGGGCCTGGGCATCGCATGGTTGTTGCTAGGTACGCGGCTGTCGGCACGCATGCGCAACTTCGCCGAGCGGATCACGCGCTTCCGCTGGCTGCAAACTGCGATCTACTCGGTGCAGTACATTATCCTGACGACGTTGCTGACCCTGCCATGGACGGTGTACGAGGGGTTCGTGCGCGAACACCAGTACGGCCTGTCCACCCAGAACCTGACCCAGTGGCTCGGCGATCAGGCGAAGGAGCTGCTTGTCGGACTGATCCTGGGCACCATCGCGCTGGTGATCATCTATGCGGTGATTCGCAAGGCCAACCGTACCTGGTGGCTGTGGGGTGCCGGCGTGTCGATTCTGTTCGTAGTGTTTCTCGGCACTGTCGAGCCGGTGTACATCGCGCCGATCTTCAACACCTACAAGTCATTGCCGGACAGTCCGCTCAAGGCGAAAATCCTATCGATGGCCCGCGCCAACGGCATTCCCGCCACCGATGTGTACTGGTTCGATGCGTCACGCCAGAGCAAGCGCATCAGCGCCAATGTCAGCGGCATGTTCGGCACCACGCGCATCAGCCTCAACGACAACCTGATGAACCGCAGTACGCCGGCGGAGATCAAGGCGGTGCTGGGTCATGAGATGGGTCACTACGTACTCAATCACGAGTACAAGGGCATCTTGTACTTCGCCGTCATCATCGTGTTTGGATTTGCCTTTGTGTACTGGAGTTTCGGCTGGGTCATGCGTCGTCGCGGTGCACGCTGGGATATTCGCGACGCTGGAGATGTGGCCGGGTTGCCGCTGCTCGCCGCGTTGTTCTCGATCTTCATGTTCTTCATGACGCCGGTGAACAACACGATTACCCGCAGCATGGAGGCGGAAGCCGACGCGTTTGGCCTCAACGCCGCACGCGAACCGGATGGCTTCGCGCGGGCTGCCGTGCAGCTGTCCGAATATCGCAAGATGCATCCGGGCACGGTGGAGGAGTTCGTGTTCTTCGACCATCCGAGCGGCTGGAATCGCATCCATCGCGCGATGATCTGGAAGAACGAGCACCTCGACGATGCGGATATCCGAAACACCGATGCCACCGTGCCTGAAGGTGCACGTTGAGAGACGGGCAGCGGAGTGCGGCAAGCTGACCGCCGCGCTAGCGCACTGACAGGCCGCGTACAGCGGAGCGGAAAACCGGGGCACAGGATCATTCAACGATGCTGTGCCCTTTTTTTCGCGACGAAAGCGGATCGCCGCAGGCGTATGCCGATCAGACGATCGAACGCAGCAGGCCGCCCTCGACGCGCAGTGCGGCGCCATTGGTCGCCGCCGACAACGGGCTGGCGAGGTAAGCGACCATGCTGGCGACTTCATGGTCTTCGATCAGGCGCTGCAGCAGCGAGCTGGTGCGATGTTTTTCGAAGAACTCGTGTTCCGCCTCGGCCGCGCTGACGCCGGGACTGGCGACCTTCTGCAGGAACTCGACGATGCCTTCCGAACGCGTCGGCCCGGGCATCACGGCGTTGACGGTGACACCGGTACCCTTGGTCAGCTCGGCCATGCCGCGCGACACCGCCAGCTGTGAGGACTTGGTCACGCCGTAGTGCACCATCTCCGGCGGCGTCATCACGCCGGATTCGCTGGAGATGAAAATCACCCGTCCCCAGTTTTTCGCCAGCATGCGCGGGAAATAATGCCGCGACAGCCGCACACCGCTGAGCACGTTGACCTCGAATATCTTCAGCCAGTCGTCGTCGCTGATTTCGGCGAACGCCTTCGGCTCGTAGATGCCCAGGTTGTTGATCAGGATGTCGGTATCCGGCGCGGCACGGATCAGCGCAGCGGCACCCTCCGCGGTTGCCAGGTCCGCGACGATTTTTTGCACGGCGGCATCGTTGCCGGGCAGCGCCTGATCGAGCTTGGCCTGGCTGCGCCCCGGCACCACCACCGATGCACCTTCGGCCAGCAGCGCCTTGACGATAGCCAGACCGATGCCGGCGCTGCCGCCGGTAACGATCGCCTTGCGGTTTTTCAGTTGCAGATCCATGGGATGTCCTTTGGTGACCTGGCGATGATGACGCCGCGCATGTGAAGGGTTCGCGCGATGTGCAGCCCTGATCTGCGTGCGAACCGCGCTCAATCAAGTGCCGATGAATACGAACGTCCATCGGGCGAGGTGTCCCCGCTGTGGTGGCTGATTTGTTCCCACCTGAGTTGCCACGCCACACCATCCCTCACCGTTCACCCTGAGCGTAGCGCAGCGAAGGCGAAGGGCCGGCCTTCGACTTCGGTCCTGCGGACCTACGCTCAGGGCGAATGGATGTGACCGACTGGCTGACCCCAGACAAAAAAGCCGCGCCAGGCGTTGACCGGGCGCGGCAAAGGTTTGAACCGACCACTGCCAGTGAATCGGGTGCCATCGCCGGAGGGGGTCCGAGCTGGCGAGGCCAAGATAGTGCGCCGCTGTCTCAGGGATTCGGACAGCACGTCGTTGCTGTCACGACGCGCCCGTCACACCACCTAGACGCGTGCAGCAGGCAGGATGAGTCAGCCGCTTGGCCTTGCATCACAACATCACAAGGAAAACGTACTCATGCTGATCACCATCCTGATTGTCATCCTGGTCCTGGCGCTTATTGGCGGCCTGCCGAGCTGGCCGCACTCGCGCTCGTGGGGCTACGGGCCCAGCGGCGGTATCGGCCTGATCCTGGTGATCCTGCTGGTGCTGTTGCTGCTTGGTCGCCTTTGATGCGACGGCCGCCGGTGATCCATGCCGGCGCTCATTTTTTCGGAGCGGAGCGCGGCCGGCGCGGGCCGGGTGCAGAGTGTCGGCCCTGAGTCGCGTCGATCTCGTCGATCCAGCCAGCGCGTGAATCCGGGAACGCATCCGCATAAGGCACATACGGCTTGATATCGAGGATCGGCGTGCCGTCGAGCAGGTCCATGCCGCGCACACGCAGCGAGCGTTCCTCGACGGCGATCAGCTCGACCGCGGAAAGTCCGATCGCATTGGGCCGATGCGGCGAACGCGTCGCCAGCACGCTGCGTTTGCCGCCGCCTCGGGTGGCTTGACCTCAGCCTTCCAGCCTTCGCTGCGGTGGAACATGAAGATCACCCAGATGCGTTCGAAGCCCGCCAGATCGCGAAATGCCGCCGCGGGAAAATCCGCTACGAACTCGATGGTCGCTTCGGACAGCGCGCCGGTCTCGGTGCCTTCGGTGACCGTTGGCTGATGCGGCGCGTCGATGCGCCGCGCATAGGGCGAACGCGCAAACGCGATCGGTTGGCTGATACAAGCTTTGGATGTGTCGTGCATGACGGTCATCGGGCTGGGGACAAGGCAAGTATCCCATTGCCGCTCGATGCCGAAGGTCTCGAGCCCCGTTTTTTTGCCCGTCATCCCTGCGAATGCAGGGACCCAGTGCCCCAAGGTCTTGATGAGCAAGGGCACTGGATTGACCAGCTTCGCTGTTGAAAGGCGACTTCTGCCTTCGCAGGAATGACGAGCTAGGTGCCTTGCAGTGTCCACATGTGGGTGCCGATAACGTCGACGCCGAGTACAGTACGCAGGTCGCCTTCGTTCCAGTCGAGGACACTATGAAATACCTGCTGATGGTCTACAACGACGACGGCTTGCTGAACGCCTTGCCACAGGGTGAGTTCGATACGCGCATGCGCGGCTGCATCCAGCATGCCGACGAATTGCGCGCGCAAGGGCAGCTGCTCGACACACAACAGCTGGAAGCGCCCACCACCGCCAAGACGGTGCGGATCCGCAACGGCGGGGTGACCGTGGTCGACGGGCCGTTCGCCGAGACCAAGGAATACCTCGGTGGCTTCAACCTTATCGAGGCGGCGGACATGGACGAGGCGGTCCGGATTGCCATGGAATTCCCGTGGACGCGCACCGGCAGCGTGGAAATACGTCCCGTGCGCGACTTCGATGCCGTACGGCGTCGTGTCGGCGCGTGATGTTGCTTGCTTTCCAATCGGCCACGCACACGCCACCATGGCACCCCGATCCGAACAGTGATGGCACATGAGCAGTTTTGACGACGACTTCGATTCTGAACGCGACTTCGACGATCCCGAAGAGGATTCACTGGAGGCGCGGGTCTGGCAGCTGCTACTGCTGATCAATCCGGGTGATGAAGAGACAGCACTGCAGCAGTTCACCGAATATCGCGAGGCGATGGCCGATGTCGACGCAGATGAGGTCGAGGCGATTGAGGTGATCGGTCGGGTGATCGACTGGCGCTCCGGCTTTATCGTGGACGCGCATGACCTGCGTTCGCTGGTGCAGGCGATCAACGAGTTGTCCTCACGCTGGAATCTGTCGATCGACTGGGATGGTGACCCGGACGATGACGAGTTCTTCGACGATATGGACGCGGCCGAGCTGTTCTCCATTGCATATGACCGCCTTGCGGAATTTGGCTACACACTGTGGGCGTGGGAAACCGACGGCGACAGCTATGCGGGCTGGATGACGCTCACCCGCGATGCCGAGCCGCTGCGCGAACTGGCCACGGCGCTGGGCATCAACCTTCGGCTGGGCAGTGAAGTGAGCTGAGGCGCATGCGCTGCGTGAAGCTCGCCGTTTGGCGGTGGGTATCCCAACCCGTTGTTCCACAGGAAAGTGACTGATGCATCTTCCTTCGCGCTGGCATGTCGACAGTTCGCTGTTTTTGCGTGGCATGGTCTTGTTGGCAGCGCTCATGCTGCTGGCCGCATGTGCGCATGCTCCCGCACACAACCCACTGGCGACATGGGTGCCGTCACCCAACTACGATGCACGCCGCCCGCAACTGATCGTGCTGCATTTCACCGAGGAAAAATCGGTGGAGCAAGGCCTGCATACCTTGCGTACCGGCAACGGTGAAGGACCGGTGAGCGCGCACTACCTGATCGGCAGCGACGGGCACATCTACCAGCTGGTCGCCGATGAGCAGCGCGCCTGGCACGCAGGAGCCGGTCGCTGGGGCACGATCACCGAGGTGAATTCCGCTTCTATCGGCATCGAGCTGGACAACGATGGCCAATCGCCTTTCGCACCCGCACAGATCGACAGCCTGTTGCGCTTGTTGACCGATCTCACCACTCGCCTGCGCATCCCGCGCACGCAGATTGTTGGTCACGAGGATTTTGCACCCACGCGCAGGAACGATCCGGGACCGCTTTTTCCGTGGAAGCAACTGGCCGACGCCGGTTTCGGACTGTGGCCAGAAGGTGATTTGATCGATCCGCCGACCGGTTTCGATCCATGGATGGCGCTGGGCGAGATCGGCTATCCGCTGGATGACCGCGCCGCCGCCGTGCGCGCGTTTCACAACCATTTTCGTGGCATCGACAGTGACACGCTCGATGCACAGGATTTACCTATCCTCTATGCGTTGACGCGCAGGATCGAACGGGTCGATCCGTGACCCAAGTCGGTGGTTACTCAGGCAAGTGACGACTTGAACGGCACCCTGTACGTGAGCATGGTTGTCGTCATCCATTTCAATCCATTCCGGAGCGCTACGCGATGCACGCCTTGTTCTTTGAAAAATTCGGTGGCCCCGAGGTGTTGCGCTGGGGCGAGCAACCCGATCCGATCCCCGCGCCCGGTCAGGCCCTGGTGCGCATGCATAGCGTCGGGCTGAATTTTGCGGACGTCTATCGTCGCAACGGCAACTATCACCTGAGCGGCACGGCACCCTGGACCCTCGGTTACGAGGGCGCGGGGGTGATCGAGCGGCCGGCTGCTGGCGATCATTTGTTTCCGATCGGAACACGGGTCGGTTTTGCCGACATGCCGCATGCGAATGCGGAGCTCGTTGCGGTGGATCTCGACAAGCTGATTCCGTTGCCCGATGACATCACGTTCGACACGGCGGCAGCGACCTTGCTGCAGGGGCTGACCGCGCAGTATCTGGTCACCGACAGCTATCACGTGCGGCGCGGCGATATGGCGGTGGTGCACGCCGCGGCCGGCGGCGTAGGTCGGTTGCTGGTGCAGATGCTGAAGGGGCTGGGTGCGAACGTGCTGGGCGTGGCATCAAGCGCCACGAAGCGGGCTGCCGTGTTGGGCGCCGGTGCGGATGCTGCCGTGGGCTATGACGAACTTGTCGCGCAGACCCGGCAGTTGACGAAGGGCCGCGGCGCCGACATCGTCTACGACTCGGTGGGCCGCACTCTCGGCGACAGTCTGGCGGCCGCGCGCATTGGCGGCACGGTGGTGTTTTACGGCATGGCGGCGGGCGATCCCGATCCGGTCGATCCGCGCCTGCTGATGGATCGATCGCTGACGCTGACCGGCGGCGATCTGTGGAACGTGCTGACCAGCGCGTCGGCCCGTCGCGAACGGGCTGCCGCGCTATTTGCGCAGATCCGTGCCGGCCAGCTGCAGCCGAACATTGCCGCCCGCTTCCCCCTCAGCGAGGGTGGGAAAGCGCACGCGTATCTGGAAAGTCGCGAGGCGATCGGCAAGGTGCTGCTGACGCTGTGAGATCGCGTTCAAAAAAGAATTGCTCCTCCCCCTGCAAGCAGGGGGAGGTTGGGGGGGGGTGGCTTCTGAGTTTTGATTTTTGACGCAAAGAGCGCCCCTCCCCTCCCCTGCGCGCAGGGGAGGGGCACTCGACGCACGCCGGACGCGAAGCTACGCGTCGCTGGCGGGCACGTCATCGTCAAAGCCGGTGTAGCCATCCGGGAAGATCGGGGTGCCGTCCTCTTCCAGCCCCAGCATGTCGGCCAGCGCTTTGGCAGCGGCGGTTTCGGCGATGTCCTTCTGGCGGAAGCTGCGGTTTTCGCAGATCGCGAAATACATCGGGAAGCCGCTCTTGCGCGGCGTGACCGCGAGGTACGCGGTGTAGCGCGAGCCTTCGAGCGTGGCGCCGGAGCGGGCCAGGTAGTTGTCGAACTCGCGCTCGGCCATCGGTGGTTGTCCACAAATCAAAGAAGCACAGTGTATCGCCTGACCGGCGCAGTCTGATAAATGCAGCCAGATCGACGCGGTGCTGCGTCAGTCCTTCGGGTTGCCGCCGTCATCCAGCGGCAGCACGTCGTGAAAGACGTTGTAATCGATAATGTTGAGGCCGGTGCCGTCGTCGTGGACAAGGTCGAGATAGCGATGATTCCAGCGCAGATCCTGATGACTCCACTGCCGGCGCGCCAGCATGGATTGCGACGTCGTCTCATCGGTGCCCTCGATGCTCAAAAGGAAGGCTGCCTGCGTCCGTTCCAGTGACTCTGCCGTTTCACCGTACAGTGGACTGCTTGCATCGATCACGTGCATCAGACTCCAGCTCAGCACGAAGATCGGATGACGATCACGGACCAGTTTCAGGTCGTGGATCTTGCGTAGCCTGAAACCCTCGGGCGAGGTTTCCAGGCGCAGCAGATGCAGGTTGGCCGACGCCTCGGCGATCAGATTCTGGCGGGTGTTTGCCGTTCGGACCATCAACGTAGGCTGGCCGTCGATGGTCCTCACGATGGGATGCTCGGAAAAGATGATCTTCGCGTGCGGACGCGAGAAGCGCGAGAAGATCAGCCCGGTAACCACCGCAATGCTCGCCATGCCGGTGAAGATTTCCACCGTGGCGACGATGTGCGCATAGAGAGTCTGCGGGTGCATGTCGCCGTAGCCGACCGTGGCCAGGGTCTCCACGCTGAAGAAGAACGCACCGCCAAAGCCTCGCGGAAACTGGTTCGCGATGGGTTGCGTGCCGAGCTGGTAGATCGCGGCAAAGAAGGTATTGAGTAGCAGGAAGGCCGTCGCGACCAGTCCGAAAAAGGTCGGCCAGCTTACGGTCAACGCGCGGTGATAGATGTCGTCCCAAAGGCGCCGTGACAAGCCCTGGCTTACGAAGGGCCGTCCACCGACGTTGATGATCCGGGGTCGATTCAGGAAATGCAGCATCTGCTTGGGGTTCCTCACCGGCTTGATTTGCAAGGTATGGATGCCGTTCGCGTTGAGGTCGGCAGCGCCGCATCGATTGTAGCGCGCGACGCGGCTGCATCCGACGCCGGTTATCTGTGGCAAGCTGGGCTGTCCATGTTCCGGTGACGCGCCATGCTTACGCCATTCGACATCTCCTGTCCCTACTGTGGCGAACCAATCGAGATCCTGGTCGATGCCTCGGCCGGCGACCAGAGTTATATCGAGGACTGCCAGGTATGCTGCCGCCCGATCACGCTGAGCATCCAGGTCGACGCCGACGGCGAGCCGCAGGTGAGTGCGACCTCCGAAAACGACGCCTGAGCGGAGTGGCCACATTCATGCGGTTGCTACTGTGATGACCCACGTCGACCTGGCTGTGCCGCGCATCGTGCTGGATACCAATGTGTGTCTGGACCTGTTCGTGTTTCGCGATCCACTGTGCTCGCATCTCCTGGCGGCGTTGAGCAGCGGGGTGGTGCAGGCGGTGACGCGCGAGGATTGTCGTGAAGAATGGCGCAAGGTCTTGCACTACCCGCAATTGCCCATCGACGATCAGCTGCGGCCGACGGTCAGTGACGCGTTCGACGCGTTGATCCAGCTGCTGCCACCGGAAGCGTCAACTATTGACGACGATACCCGCCTGCCGCGCTGCGCCGATCCGGATGACCAGAAATTTCTTGAACTCGCATTCGCGTCGCAGGCCAGATGGCTGCTCAGCAAGGACAAGGAGCTGCTGAAGCTGGATCGGCGCACCAGCAATACCGGGCTTTTTTCGATCCGGCTGCCGCAGTTGTGGTCGGTGTCCGAGGTCCGCTCGCACTAGGGCAGCCGCTTTAGCCTCCGCGCAGTTGGTTCGCTTCGACAATCGCAATGCCTCGTGCCAGCAGCGTGGCGCGGGTATCTGCATCTGTGTCTGGCGTCACCGGGCGGCACAGATCCCAGGCAACGCGCGTGCGAAAGCCGAGATCAACCGCGTCCTGCGCGGTCCACAGCACGCACACGTCGCGCGCCAAACCGCAGACAACCACTTCATCCACGCTCCGCTCGCGCAGCCAGCCGGCCAGTCCGGTGGGGGGACGCTGCCCATCCGGATCATGGTTTTCGCGAAAGCCGCTGTACGAATCCACGCGCGGATTGCTGCCCTTGCGGATCACCGCATCCAGCGCCGACCAGTCGATGCCCGGATGCAGCGCAGCGCCGGCCGTGCCTTGCACGCAATGCTCCGGCCAAAGCGTCTGCGCCCGACCGTACAGAGTGATCCGATCGAACGGCGCCGCGCCGGGGTGTGCGCTGGCAAACGACACATGCCCGCGCGGATGCCAGTCCTGGGTGGCCACGACATGGCTAAACAGGCGCTCACGCAGCAGCCGGTCGATACCCGGAACGATCGCCTCGCCCTGATGACAGGCCAGGGCGCCGCCGGGCATGAAATCCGGCTGCACGTCCACCAGGATCAGGGCGGTCCGTTCGTTGGTCGTATCGCTCATGGCGGGACAAGGGCTGCGGGTCGGGTCTTGATTCTAGCGCCTGCCCGATGGACGGACGGCACGTGTCGCGCCGCCCGGACTTGTTGCAGAATCTGCCCGGTTACGGGAGGCCGGACCGGCCAGGGGATGGGGGAGATATGGATCAGTTAGATCGTGGCGCTGGCTACGGACAGTCGTCGACTGCCAGCGTGAGTTATCCGCGCGACTACCGCTATTCGCGCGCCGCACAGATTTTCCTTTATGTATTTGCCGCGATCATGACCGGCGGCGGTGCGTGGATGATCAATATCCAGATCATGCAATCTGCATCGGCGGTGCTGTTGTGGGGCGGCCTGGCGATGGTGCTACTTGGCATCTATATCGCGATGTCCACCGCGACGTCCTGTCTGATCCTGCGGGCTGATTCGATCGAGACACGCGGACCGTTCAAGTCGCGCATACTGCGCCGCGACGCGATTGCCGGTCGTCGCCAGCTACCCACGCGAGGCAAGCCGATCCTGGTCGTGGTACCCAGGAGCGGACGTCCCATGCGCATCGATTCCGGCTTCCAGCGTGACGCGGCACTCGATGCGTGGATCAGCGCACTGCCGGATCTGGACTTGCAGGAACGCCAGGCTTCGGAAGCAAAGCTGGCCGCCGACCCGGCATTCGGCAGCAGTCCGCAGGATCGTCTTGACCGGCTTGCGAAGGCACGTCAGGTGGCCAAGGTGGCCAACATGGTGACCCTGGGGGCCGTGCTTTGGGCCTACGTCTATCCGCAGCCTTATCATCCGGCGATCCTGCTGTTGGTGTTGCTGCCCTGGTGTGCCGTGGCCATCGTTGCGTTGTCGCGCGGACTGATCTGCTTCGACACCGTGCGCAACGACGTGCGCCCCCACGTGGCACTGATCTTGATGATGCCGGCGCTGGTGCTGGGTCTGCGTGCGATGTTGGACATCAACATCATCGATGTCACGCGAACACTCGAGTTCGGTTTCATCGCCGGATTGCCGCTGGTATTTGCGGTCAGCCTGGTGGGACAGCGCGACCAGCCCCGGCCATGGGTATTGCCGCTGCTGATGCTGGTAATCGTGGCGGTGCCCTATGGTGGCGGGCTGGTGGCATTTGCCGATGTGATGCTTGACCACCAGGCGCCGCAAACGTTTCAAACCCAGGTACTGCGCAAGTACATTTCCACGGGGAAACACCCGCAACCGTATCTGGTGCTGGCGCCATGGGGGCCGAAAACCGAAGACGACCGGGTTGCGGTGAGCCGCGCCTACTATGCGCATGCGCAGGTCGATACCACCTTGTGCGTGGATCTGCATCCAGGCGACGTCGGTTTGCGCTGGTATGGCGTGCACGATTGCGTGGCAGGGCCGAAACGCGACACAGCCAAGGTCCAGTGACGGACAACCAACACGGGCATAATGGTCGACATCGCAACACATAGAAACGGACAACGATGCATTACGATCAATCGTGGATGGGCTACGGCTTCATCGGTGGGCTGCAGGCTGGAATCATTTCCGCGATCGTGGGCATGCTGCTGTTCGGCGTGTTCCATTGGCTGGGTCGGCGCAACGGCTGGAGTTATGGCCCGCAGATCAGCTGGGCGTTTCTGCTGACGACGTTGCTGACCGCCAGCGGTGATTTGTGGGATCTGTTCTATTTCAACTACGCGCAAATGCAGTCGCTGCAGTTGCTCAGGGTGGAACTGGCACAAGTGCATGATCCCGATGGCATCGGCACGCGGGTGGCGTTTGAGTTGTTCGGGGCGATGCTGGGTATCTATGTGGGCTACGCATTGTGCAGCAGCCCATGGGGCCGGCGGTTTTTCCGTTCGGGGAAATAAAGGTATCGCGATACCTTGAGGCGCTGACCGCGACTCTCGAAAAATATCCACGCTGCGCACAGACGCTGTCGGCCGCGAAGTCCTACAGAAGCGGGTCGAACAGTCGCGCCACGTGCATCGCCACCCGGCGTAGGTAGGGCGCGTCATCGTATTCGTGTTCGTCCACTTGACGGGAGCGGGCGAAATCGGCCTCCAGCATCGCTTCCACTTCAGCCGCGAACGTGCGGTCGACGACCAGCGCGGTCACCTCGAAGTTGAGGCGGAACGAACGGCTGTCCAGGTTCATGCTGCCGATCGATGCACTGTCGTGATCGATCAGCAGTGCCTTCTGGTGCAGAAACCCGGGCTGATAGCGAAACATGCGAATGCCCGCGCGCAGTGCCTGATTGGCGTGCAGGGTAGAGGCGAGGAACACGGTGCGGTGATCCGGTCGTGACGGAATCAGCACGCGCACGTCGACCCCGCGCAGCACCGCCAGCCTCAGTGCGGCCAGCACCGCATAGTCGGGCACGAAGTAAGGCGTGCTCAGCCACACGCGTTCGCGCGCGGCGTTGATCGCGGCGGTGAAGAACAGCGAGCAGGTTTCCTGCGGGTCGGCCGGTCCACTGGCGACGACCAGCGCGCTGGCTTGCCCATCACAGGGCGGGGAGGTCAGCAGCGGCGGTGGCGCACCGGTGATCCACTGCCAGTCTTCGGCAAACAGCTGCTGCAGGTCGCCCACTACGGGTCCCTGCAGTTCCAGATGGGTATCGCGCCATGGCGCCAGCGGCGGTTTCAGTCCGAGGTATTCGTCACCGACGTTGAGGCCGCCGATGAATGCGCGCGCTCCGTCGACCACCACGATCTTGCGATGGTTACGGAAATTCAGCTGGAAGCGGTTGCGCCAGCGGCGCGTCGCGAAGGGATGGATCGCCACGCCGCCTTCGCGCAGCGTGTCGACGTAATGCCCTGGCAGGTCGTGGCTGCCCACGCCATCGAACAGCACGCATACACGCACTCCCGCCGCGGCGCGTTGCAGCAGCACTTGCTGCACGCGTCTTCCAAGATTGTCATCATGGAAGATGAAAAACTGCACCAGCAGGCACTGTTCGGCGGCTTCCATCGCCGCCAGCATGACGTCGAAGGTGGCGTCGCCATCGATCAGCAGCCGCAGTCGATGGCCGTTGCGGAACGGTCGGCCCTGGATCGCGCTGAGCGCTGCGAAGCGCGCGCAGCCCGGATCGACGGGCCGCTCATCCGCCAGGACGGGCGCCGCCGACAACAGCCGTGCCTGATGTTTGGAAAGGTAGCCACGGAAGCGGCTGTCGCCCAGATACAGGTACGGCAGCAAGGTCACGTACGGCAGCAACAGCAGGCCAAGCGCCCAGCCGATCGCACCCTGCGGGGTGCGCGTGTGCATCACCGCATGCATCGCGGCAAAGATACCCAACAAGTGCAACAGCACGATGCCAGCGGTAACCATGCTGAGTGTCATCGCAGGCACTCGTCAGTCAGTCAGCAACTGATCGGCCAGATGGCGGGCCTGCTGACGAATCTCCGGCATCGCGGTGGATTCCCACAGCGTGCCGCGCAGCAGGCCGCCCAGCGCAAAGAGGTGTGGCCAGTACGTGCCGTCCTGATGCTGGCCGTTGTGCTGCAGGTGACCGTCCGGACTCGCCAGTACACCGAGGCCGAGCGGGTCCGGCAGGATGTGCGCATTGGTCAGCAGCTGGCTTATCAGGCGGTCATGGGTGCGGCGTACGTCGGTATCCAGGCCGGTGGTCTGGATCACCAGGTCGGCGCTGAGTGTTTGTGGCTGGCCAGTATGAGAGGGTGCCAGCGTCAGCTGCAGCGTACCGTCAACCAGCTCGATCGACTGCATACGACCGCGCTGACGGAGCAACCGCCCGCTCTGCTCCAGCGTTGCGATCATTTCGCGCACTTGCGGCGGCATGCGGTGCCGGGCGCGCTCCCACGCCCAACGTACATGACGCAGAAACCGCGCGCGCTGTTCGCGGGGCAGCTCGCGCCACAGACCCGGGGTATGGGGCCGCAGGCTGTCGATGATGGTGCGCCAGTCAATCGTCTGATCCTGTGCAATAGCCTCGCGCAACAGGTGCAGCCAGTGACGGATATCCGGTGCATCGTGCATCGATTCGATCAGCTCAGCCCTGTCACCGACGGGTACCGCGGCGGCGCGCAGATGCGCCTCGGGCAGCGTGCCGTGGCGGGAGATGGCAGTGAATTGCGCCTGCGGCCATTGGGCGGAAAGTTCCAGCAGCACATCCACGGCGGTCAACCCCAGGCCGATCACCACGACCTTGCGCGGCGGTGGGTCGATACTGGGGGCGGCCAGCAGTTTCCACGGATCCACCACATAACGACCGCTCGTCAGGGCGGCTTCGCTCACCCCGCTCAGCGGTCGCGGCGGCAGCGTGCCGAGTGCCAGCACGGCAGCGTCAACCTGGTGGCTTTCTTCGCCGTGAATTACCGTGACGCCGTCGCGCTCGGGTACCAGCGCATCGACGGCGAACGGGATGACATTCACATCATGGCCATGCGTCCTGCCCTGTTCCAGTGCGTGCGCCACTTCCGCCTGGAGATAGTCGCCATAGCGGCGGCGTGGCAGAAAATCGGTACCCGTGATCGCCGGATCGTCGTGCTGCACGAAATCCAGAAAACCGCGCGGCTTTCCAGCGAACATGCTCATCGAGGCCGCCCGCACGTTCAGCAGGTGGCGTTCCGAATTCGTTCCATAGGCGACGCCCCGGGCCAGCGTGCCGCCGCCGGTATACCAGTCCAGATGCAGCGGCTGCGGGGAACGGCGCTCGAGCAACTCGCCGAGCAACGTGGCCGCCGCAGCGCCGCCGCCGATGATGGCGACCCGTCGAAACATGAAATTCCTTGTTGAAGTGCTGCGTCGAGCAGATCAGGTTTGCAGGTGACCGGCAATGGCGCTGCGCTGGGGATGCGCTATCCATTGGCCCGTCGGTTGGACCTGTTCGTAGGCGAAGTACTGTGCCAGATCACCACCGTAGACGTGAAGCGTAAGCGCCATGTCATGGTTTGACAGGTTCCGGCAGCGATGCGCATGACTCTCGTCGCCTTCGAACCAGGTGCCGTCGCCGGGTCCGAGCCAGTCGCGGCCTTGCATGCGCAGGTCGCCGGAGGCCGGATCGCGCGCATAGGACTGCACCTCAAGCGCGCCCAGCAGCGTCACTTCGAGACCCCACAGGCCCGCGTGATCGTGCACCGGTGTGAGGTGGTTGGGTGGCCAGGCCATCACGAGCACGCTGATCGCCGGCTTGCTGCGCTCGGCCAGCAGCCAGCGCTCGAAACCGCGCTGGCGCGTGCGTAGCGGCGCCAGGCGTTGGGCCAGCGCCTGTGAATCCTGATGCACGACGCTGCCCAGCTCACGGGCCATCGAGGCCAGATCGGGCCGTTCGACGGTGCCATGCTCCAGCGCGATCTCACGAAGCGTTTTCAAGGTGCGCATGTACTTGCCCATGCATGAAACTCGACAGGGTGATTGGTGATCAGTGGAGCATGCGTCTCGTTAAAGACGCGTAAGCCGGAGCGAGGTGGCGCACCGGTCCCCATCCCCTGTCATGGCTAGCCTTCTCCGGGGGTGCCGGTGAGGGGTTAGCAGGGCAGTCCGCCCGGCCGGTAGACAAGACCGGCCGGGGGCCTGTTGGCTACTGTTCGCGCAAATCGAAGCTCACCGGTACGCGTGCCCACGCGCGCACCGGCTTGCCCTGCACGATGGCTGGCTGAAACCGCCAGCCTGCCAGCACCTGTTCACGCGCGCTGCGGTCGAGCAAGCTGTAACCGCTGCCGTGTTCCACCACCACGTCCAGTGGCTTGCCGGTTTCATCCACCAGCACCCGCAGCAGTACCGTGCCGTGCATGCGATCGCGCAGCGCCTGGGCAGGAAATTGCAGCGGCGCCAGGCGATACGCCAGGCTGGCCTCGACCGGTGTGGCGGTTACCGGGTCGCCATGCATCGGGCCAACCGGTGTCAGAGCCGGCGGGGTGATCGTCGGCATGGCGGTCTGGCCGTCCGTCGTCGGCACGATGGTGGGTGCGGTTACGGGCGTTGGGTGGGGATGGCTTTGTGCCGGTGTCGGTGGATGTGGCAACGGCTTCAGCACGACCGGTGGAGGTGCCGGCAGCACGGCAGGTGGATCGATGAAGTGAATCAAAGGGACCGGGGTCAGTCGGTGGACGAGGGAGAGCTGCGCCGGGGTGATCGGTCGCGAGGCGATCACGATGACGGCAAGATTGAGCGCAATCGCGGCACTGATGGCAGCGATGCGCGCAGGGTCGGGGTGTGCGCGATGAGCAATAGCCAGGCTTGCGGACGACATGAGCGACCTCCTGACAGTAGTTTGAGTTGTCACGGCGATCACGCTGCATGACATGCAGGGGGAATCGTGCTGCCGCGACTGCAGCGTATGCCTGTCGAACGCCCGCGCGCAAGTGGACGGCTGGACGTCCATACAGAACATGGTGGCCGTAGCCACCTGAGAGGTCTCGCAGTGCGAGTGGGGACGCTGCCGCCAGGGCATGCTGCCCCGATCGGCAAAAAAAAGCCCCACGAGAATCGCGGGGTCCAAGGGCGGATGACAGGGGGATGCAGCTCATCCGCAGACATAGTCTCGTTTCGTGCATGTCGATTGGACGTGCAGGCGGCGTTAAGACGAATTAACGCCAGCTTTCGACCATGACAGGCGCAAGCCTGTAACAATCAGCGACCGGCACTGGGTCGGGCATGGTGTGAGGTACGGTAATGAGCTTGCTCAAAGGGATGGCCGTGATGGCGCTGGTGTGCGCCGGACTGTTGGCTGGCACATCGGCGCAGGCCGGGGAAATTTCCTGTGATATGGGCTTTCAGCTGTCCGGCTGGTCGATCTTCTACAAGACGTACAGCGGCAGCGGCATGATCCACTGCAGCAACGGCCAGAGCATGCACGTGCATCTGCGCGCCAAGGGGGGCGGACTGACCGTCGGCAAGAGCCGGATCGACGACGGCCACGGCCGGTTCAGCGGCATCCACGACATTCACGAGGTGCTGGGCCACTACGCCACGGCCGAAGCCGAAGCGGGCACCCAGGATAGTGCGGCCAAGGCGCAGGCGATGACCAAGGGCAACGTCTCGCTGGCGCTCACCGGCAAGGGCAGTGGCTGGAATCTTGGTGTGTCATTTGGTGCGTTCATCATCGAGCCTTAGAACTTGTCGGCAGTAGGCAATCGAGGTTGAGCCCGGTAAGGTAACTGCAGGAGTGCTGCATCGCGCCTCCTTGCCCGCCAGGAGTTCTCATGTCCGCCTCACCCAACGTTGCCGTCGGCGCGCACTACAGTTTTGGCGACGAGCTCGCCAGTAGTGTCATCCACGGCATCGGCATCGTACTGAGCATCATTGGCCTGACGACGCTGGTGGCGTTTTCCGCCCGGCATGGCGATGCCCGCGTCGTGGCGGCCAGTGCGGTCTACGGCACGACGTTGATCCTGTTGTATACGGCGTCCACGCTGTACCACTCGATCTCCGTCGCCGCCGCGAAACCGGCGCTGCGCACGCTCGACCATATCGCGATCTTCCTGCTGATTGCCGGCACCTATACGCCGTTCACGCTGATCGCGTTGCCCGGCACGTGGGGCTGGAGCCTGTTCGCGGCAGTGTGGACGCTGGCGTTGATCGGCAGCGCGCTGGAGCTGGGCGTACTCAAGCGTTATCGCAAGTTTGCGGTGTTGCTGTACGTGGGCATGGGCTGGATCGGCATGATCGCATTCAAGCCGTTGAGCATGCATTTGCAGACAGGCGGCATGTCGCTGCTGATCGGTGGCGGCGTGGCTTACACGCTGGGCGTACCGTTCTATCTGTGGCGCCGGTTGCCGTATCACCATGCGCTATGGCACGCGTTCGTGTTGACCGGCAGCGTGCTGCATTTCCTCGCCGTGCTGCTGTATGTGATTCCCGCCGCGGCAGCGTGAGCATGCCTGCTGCGTTCGATACGATGCGCCGTGATCTCGAAGACGCCGCCGCACATCTGGGCAAGCCGCACGATCTCCGCTTCAAGGCGATGTTTGGTGGCCTGATGGCATATTTCAATGAAAAGCCATGTGCGTGGCTTACGCCTGGCGGGCTCGCGCTGAAACTGGCTGCACGCGAGCAGTCGTCACTTTTGCAGTTGGAGGGCGCGGCGCGGTTGATCGCCAAACCCGGTGCAGCGCCGAGCCGGCACTACATCATCGTGCCGGCGTCGGTATGTCATGACACGCGGCAGCTTGCCTACTGGCTGGCAAGAAGCTCGGCGGCGGGCAACAGCAAGTCCCCTTCGCGACGCCCCCGCCCTTGATCTGGTGGAAGCACGTCGGCGGCAGCTGGAAGGCTGCCGCCGACGCCAGACTCAGCGCTTCTGCTGGGCCGGTATGAACTGCGTGCGCACCGCCTCGGCAAGCTGTGCCGGTGGCAGCAGGCCCTGGCCGATCAGGAAGTCGTTGAACGCCATCCGATCAAACTTCGGACCCAGCGCCAGCTCCGTCTCGAGGCGAAGTTGCTGAATCCGCATGTAGCCGTAGAAATACGAGGCGGCCTGACCGGGGCTGTTAAACGTGTAGCGGTCGATTTCCTCGCGTGCCATCGGTTCGGACAGACCGACATCGTGGATCAGGACGTCCTTCGCGCGCTCTTTGGTGATCAGGCCGAGGTTGAGCATCGGATCCAGAAACGCGCGCGCCGCACGCATCAAGCGCGCCTGCAGCGCGGCGAACTGGCCCGCTGGTGGCTCATACGGCAGCATCTCGGATTCCGAATACAGCGCCCAGCCTTCCACGTTGACGCTATTGAATGCGAATAGGCTGCGTGCCAGCGACACGCCGTGTTCGATCATTGCGGAGAACTGCAGCTCATGGCCGGGACGACCTTCATGTGAGGTGAGCGTCCAGGCCGCTGCCTTGAACGTAAAGTCGTCGTAGCTTTGACTGTTGTCGCCCTTGTTCGCCGGATGGCCGGTGCTCAGCACGAAGGTGCCTTGCTCACCGTGATTGTTGATGAACGGCGGCGGGTCCATGTGCGGCGCCGGGATCTGTGCATTTTCGGCATCCGAGGCCAGACGCACCTGCATCGGGCGTTGGGGTAGGGTGACGATGCGTTCGCGGCGGATGATCGGCTCGATCTGGCCGAGCACATCGTGGTACCACGGCATGACCTGATCTTTCGGTAGCTGCTGTTTCTTCAGCGCCTGAAACACCGCCTGGTAACCGGTGGCATTGATGCCTTCGGCTTTCGCCACGACCGGCGCCATCATCTGCATCGCACCGCGCATCTCGACGAACTCAAGTTCGGCCTGCTTCATCAATTCCTGCGGTGGAATGTCGATGCCGACCTGCTTGAGGGTATAGGCATACAGCGGCTCAGGCATGCGGAAATCGGTGCGCGCACGCGGCAGCACGGTGCTGCGAACCCAGCTGTCGTAGTCCTTCAACTGTTGCGCCAGCGTATCCAGCGCGGCCTTGCCTTCGGCATTGTCCAGCTTGTTTTTCGCGAACAGCTGGCGAATCCCGTCGACGTAGTGCGAGGTATTGTCCAGCTGTTGATCGATCTGACCCTTGTACGGGCCGAGCAAGGACTTGTTGCCCAAGCGCTCGGTGGTCTGCGCTTCGGCCAGCTGGGTGATCGGCGTGCAGCCGGGCGCCTTGCCGATGTAGCACTGCAAGCGTGCCAATGCAGCAGGGTGCCGCTTCGCATCGACACCGTCCTTCAACAGGTTGAACTCACCGCCGAAGATTACCTGGCCGATATCCTGGACAGGCAGCAGGTATTTCGCGTTGAGATCGATACCCTCGACCTGCTGGTCGACCGCGTCGATCATGATGTGCAGGTCCTGCTTCACGTCAGCGTCGTGCTCGGTTGCCAGCATTTTTTCCAGCTGTCCCTTCGCTTTCACAAATGCTGCGCGTGAACGCGCATCGAGGTCCGGCTTGAGGTCGATGACCTTGTCGTCGTAGCCCGGAATGCCGACTTGCGATGCGAATTCCGGATCGAAATGGGCCAGTGTGTCGAGCAAGACCTGGGCGTCGGCGTTACTGCGTACGACCCAAGCTGGAGGTGCGGCGGCGGTCTGGGCGTGCACAGAACCGGCGCTGGCCAGCAGCGCAGTCGCCATGGCGATGACGAGACGGTTGGACATGAGTGAGGCTCCCTATGAGGTAGCCCAGCCTAGGCGACAGCGCCATGCAGAACCATGTGCCGAAGGTCGTGGCACTCAGCCTGAGAGCCTGTCCATGATCTCCCCGTAGCTCGCGCCGGAATCTGTTTGTGCGCAGGCCAAGGAAGAACGAGGGAGTGTACGTCCGTACACGACGGAGTGATGACGCCGGCCTGCGCGCAAACAGACCCGGCCCGAAGGGTTGCCGTTGAGTGGCCGCCATGCGGCGTCGCGCGGCTTGACCTGACGGCCAGTCAGGCGCTGCGCCACGCACTACCACCTGGCGGCCACTCAACGACAACGCGAGCCACGGGGAGATCATGAACAGGCTCTAGAGCAGAGCCAGTCCGAACAGCCCGACCATCACGAATGAAATCACCAGCTTGAGCAGCGTCCCGAACAGCAGGCCGAGCCAGGTGCCGACGCCGACATGCGCCGATCGCAGCACGCTGTTGCCAGACACCAGCTCGCCCAGCAGCGCGCCGACAAACGGTCCCAGCAGCAATCCTGGCACGCCGAAGAACATCCCGATCAGGGTGCCAAGGCTCGCGCCCCACAACGCCAGCCGGCTGGCGCCGACGCGTTTGGCGCCGAGTGCACTGGCGATGAAGTCGACGATCACCCCGACGGTGCCCAGCGTGCCGATGATCAGCAACCACCACATGCCGAGATGCCGGTAGTGGTCCACCGCGGCCGCCAGCCAGATGCCACCGAAGATCATCGGGATACCCGGCAGCGTCGGCAAAACGGCGCCGACCATGCCGCCGATGATCAGCAGTGCGGCGAGTACGTACAGCGCGATATCCATCATTGATGTCCTTGCACGTCATCGTCGGCAAATGGTGTAAGAGCGCACCCTGTGCGCTATGGCTGCCGAGGCAGACCCATCGCGCACAGGATGCGCTCCTACACGCTCATTTCTCCACGAACGCCCGCTCGATCACGTAATCGCCGGGTTCGCGGGTACGCGGCGAGGCATGGAAACCGCGACCGTCGAGCAGTGCGCTCAAGTCCTCCAGCATCGCCGGACTTCCGCACAGCATCACACGATCGGTCTGTGGATTCAGCGGTGGCAGGCCGGTGGCCTCGCTCATCACGCCATCGACAATCGCGTCGGTGATGCGGCCGCGATGACGGAAGGGCTCGCGGGTCACCGTGGGGTAGTAGATCAGCTTCTCGCGCACCAGTTCGCCGAGGTAGTCGTGCTGCGGAAGTTCGCGTTCGAGGTAGTCGAAATACGCCAGGTCGTTGATGTGACGCACGCCGTGGGCGAGCACGATCCGGTCGAAGCGCTCGTAGGTTTCCGGATCGCGCACGATGCTCAGAAACGGCGCGAGGCCGGTACCGGTGCCCAGCAGGTACAAGTGCCTGCCCGGCTTCAGATCATTCAGCACCAGCGTACCGGTGGGCTTGCGAGTGACGATCACCGGGTCGCCCGGTTGCAGGTGCTGCAGGCGCGAGGTGAGCGGCCCGTTGGCCACCTTGATCGAGAAGAACTCCAGGTGTTCCTCCCAATTCGCGCTGGCAATCGAATACGCGCGCATCAGCGGGCGGCCGTCCACTTCCAGTCCCATCATGACAAACTGGCCGCTGTCGAAGCGAAAGCCCGCATCGCGCGTGGTGCGGAAGCTGAAAAGCGTGTCGTTCCAGTGCTGCACGTTGATCACGTGCTCGGTCGCCATTGCCACCATGGTGGTTTGTCTCGCGTTGTGTCGCTTGGGTGTTTGAGGGAGAGCATGCCTGGCCATCCGGCACAACCGATGGCAGGACCCGCAGGGCGGACGGCGATGCCGTGGTGCCTTGCGGGCGCCGGGATGATCGCGGCAGGCCACAAGGGTACGCGATCCGATGTCGATTCGCCTGTGCCTGCGCGACGATGCAGACCGCGCGGGGTGATCTGCGGCATGATTCCGCGAGATCAATCAGGCGACGGGGGAAGGGGCATGAACAACCGTGTGGATGAGCCGGTCAGGGATCGGCATGTGGGGCAGCGCCATCTCGACCGGTTGGTGATGTTGTCCGATGGCATCTTTGCCATCGCGATCACGCTGTCGGCGATTGAACTGAAGCCCGAGCTCAAGCCCGGGCAGTCGGTGTGGCAGGCGTGGTCGATGCCGCTGCAGGTTTATTTCCTGAGCTTCATTTTAATCGGACTGATCTGGGGCAATCACCGGCGCATCGTGGCGCACTTGCGTGATATCGACGGCATCGGCACGGCGATCAACCTGTTGCTGCTGAGCCTGGTGGCCCTGATGCCGGTCGTGATTCGATTCGCGCTCGCCGACCCGATGCAGGATAAGGCCTTCGTGGTGTACGCAGTGGTGATCGCGGCCACCTTCGGCTGCATGGCCGTGCTGTGGATCCACCTGGCGTTCATCGCACGTCTTGCGCCAGACCTGGATCCACTGACGGCACGGATCTGGTTGCTGGAGATGATCGCGGTACCACTGATCATCGGCGCCGCGGCGCTGTATCAGGTGCATATCAAATCTGCCGCGCTGATCCTCACCCTGGTCGCGGTGGCACTGTGGCTGAGCAAGGGCTGGATGGAGCATGCGCGCAAGCGCGGGCGTTAGGGCCGGGTTGAATGGATCGGAGCGGGCGCCGAAGTGTTGCGGTGAAGCATGTCAGCGATCGCTGCCCAGGCGTCGCACTGATCCAGTCCGCCAATGAATCCCGGTCCCGTCGCATTCGGCGGGACCGGGATTTGGCCATCGGAAAAGCGATATCCAGCTCTGGCCTGTGCCACTACCTATGGCGTGATGGCCCACAGGCGAGCGCTGCGAAGTATCAGTCGTGCTTAGACGCCATCTGTTTGTCGAGCTCGACCCGCTTCATCTTCGTCGTGTCCATGCGCACCAGGCCAAACGCCATCCCGTACATGATGTGGCCTTCCGCATCAGCCTTGATCGGCGAGTACATGCCGTTGAAGGTCGGATCGGTACCGGTACGGATGGTCATGACCGTCTTGCCGGTGTCCAGGTCCAGGCCGATGTGATAACGGTCATTCCACTGCTTGGTGAAGTAGCCGTCGATGATCGCCATGTGGCTGCCGCCGCTGATCATGGGCACGATCGAGGTCGAAGTGACATCGTCACGCGACCACAGCTGCTTCCAGCTGTGGGTGGCCTGCTGCCAGGCGAACGCGGCGGCACCGGTGCCGGCGGGGCGAGTGGCGCCCAGAAGGATGTTCACGTAGTAGGAAAAGATGGACGGCGGTGCTTGCTCGGCCGCAATGTTGTTGACGACGAACGCATAGTCGCCATACACCGCGACCTGCTGCTCGGATTGCACAGTGTCGATCCCGGGGCCCATGTCGACCAACTGCTGATCAGCGATGCGCGCCGACAGCGTGCCTGGCTTCTGTTTCCAGCCGGCCGGCATCTTGTCGCGCCAGAAAGCCACCATGCTCATATGTTTTGCGCCATCGGTGATGACGACAAGTTTGTCCTCTTTGGGGCCGAAACCCATCAGGCTCGGCGTCGCGCCGGTACCGTCGGCAATCTTCGGCGGCGGCATGCGGATGCCACGCTCATAGGCGGCCTTCCAGGCGCCGCTCGCTTCGTCGCTATGAATCTTGCCGTTCTCGTCCACCACCAGACGATACATGTCGGTATTGGAGGCGACATAGACGGCGCCGCCACCGGCTTCCGGACTGGTGACGAAGCTGTTGAGGAACAATTCGTCGCTGCCGCTGACCGAATAAGTGTCGATCACCTCGAGCGTGTCGCGATTGAGCGTGATCACCTTGCCGCCCAGCGTGTTGGCCACGATGTAACCGTTGTAAGTCATGCTCAGGCCGAACAGCATGTCGATCGGAAAGTGAGTGCCATGCTTGGCCTTGTCGTTATCGAACAGCGAGGGCGGCAGCACGACCGCCTTGGACACCGACAGCGCGGATGAAGCGTCCTTGGGATTGGCCGAATCGATGCGGAACACCTGTCGACCGTTGCAGCCGATGAACGCATCGTCGCGGGTCAGCACCGCATACACCGCGCCGTTGGCGACCTGGTCGGCGGCGGCGGACGCCATCCGGTTCGGCTGCGAGGTCATGTAGTTGAGCAGGCCCTTCTCATCCTTTGCATCGAGAAATTTCTGCGTGGTTGCGGCTTGTTCGCGGCGCTGATCCGGGGTGATCGGGACGTAGTTCGGCAGTTTGACCGGAATGTCGGCACGGGCAAGTTCGACCAGCTTGCCGTTTTCCATGTCCAGCTTGCGCAGCGAGTAACCGGCCCACCACCAGAACGTCTCCTTGCCATTCACCTTGTCGGAGAAGATCGGCAGGCTGACCGATTCGTTCGGGATGACCTGCACCGAACCGGGCGTGATTTCATAGTTGCCACGCGGCACGACGATTTTGGAGTTGATAGCCCCGCCGTGGTTCCAGTGCGTCTGGTTGTTGTACGACTGGGCCAAGTACGGATTCGGCTCCTCGTAGCCGGCCGGCAGGCTGGCGGCATGGGCGGCGGTACCCAATGCCAGTGCCAGCATGGCCGACAAAATCGCGAGACGTTTCCTGGTTGCGCCTAGGCGAGGCGCCAGTTTCGAAGATGGTTGGGCGATGCCGTACATGGTGGTCTCCACTGCAAAAATTCGATGTCGATAGGGATGTCGATAAAGCGGCCAGCGCCTGATCGATGAGGCAAAGCCGCGGCGGGAGAGGACAGCGATGGAATCAGGCGGTGCCACGGATCATGTCGGCAGCCTTCTCGCCGATCATCATGGCCGGCGCATTGGTGTTGCCGCCGATCAGCGTTGGCATGATCGAGGCATCGACCACGCGCAGACCTTCGATGCCGCGCACACGCAGGCTGGGATCGACCACCGCCATGTCGTCGATACCCATCTTGCAGGTGCCGATCGGGTGGAACAGGCAGTCGGCGTGGCTACGCGCGAATGCGCGCAGGCTTTCTTCGCTGGCGAATTGTTCGGTCAGCATTTCACGGCCGCCCAGGCTTTTCAGCGCGGGCTGGTTGAGCACGTTGCGCACGATCTTGATGCCGGTGACGATGCTGTCCAGGTCGCGCGCGTCTGACATCAGGCGCGTATCGATCAATGGCGCCTCGCGCATATCCGGCGCGCGCAGCCGCACAAAACCGCGACTCTTCGGACGCAGTACGCAGGCGTGGCAGGAATAGCCGTGGCCGAGCTCGCGGCGGCTCCCCATGTTGCGGTTGCCGATCAGCGCGGTGACGAAAACCAGGTTCAGATCGGGCCGATCCAGTTCCGGACTGCTTTTGACAAACGCGCCTGCCTCGGCAAAGTTGGAACTGACCATGCCGGTGCGATCGCGTCGATAGCGCATGATCTCGGAGAGCAGGCGCAGTCCGCCGCGCAGCGAGGCGCCGAACAGATCGGTGGTTTGCAGTTGCGCGTTGAGAACGACGTCCAGATGGTCTTGCAGGTTCTCGCCCACGCCCGGCAGATCGTGCACGACCTCGATCCCCATCTCGCGCAATTGCCCGGCCGGCCCGATGCCCGAAGCCAGCAACAGTTGCGGTGAATTGAACACACCGCCGCTGACGATGACCTCGCGGCGCGCACGCAAGACCTGCTCGACGCCTCCACGCACCACCCTGACGGCCACGGCACGCTTGTCTTCGAAAACAATCTGCAGCGCCTGAGTTTCCGTCAGCACAGTCAGATTCTTGCGGCCGCCATTGAAGCCCAGATCCTTGACGTTGCCGCGATGCAGATAGGCGCGCGCGGAGTTCCAGCGTTCGCCTCTGTGTTGCGTTACCTGATAGAGGCCTGCGCCTTCCTGTTCGGGGCCGTTGAAATCATTGTTGGGCGGAATACCTGCTTGCGTCGCCGCTTCGACGAAGGCCTTGGAAAAACGGTTGGGAGTACGCAGCTCCTCGACGTAAAGAGGGCCATTGCCGCCATGCAGGGGATCGTCGTCGCGTCCGTTGCAGCGCTGATTGTTTTCGCTGCGGCGGAAGTAGGGCAGTACCTCATCGAAGCTCCAGCCCTTACAACCCGACGCGGCCCAGTCGTCGTAATCCTTGCGGTCGCCACGGATATAGACCATGCCGTTGATCGACGAACTGCCGCCGAGCACTTTGCCGCGCGGCTGATAGGACGCGCGTCCTTCCAACCCCGGCTGCGGCTCGGTGTAGTAGCCGTAGTTGTAGGGCCCCGGGCGCGCCGCCGTCTTGGCCAGACCAATCGGCGTCCAGATGCTGTAATGGTGATCGGCAGAGCCGGCTTCCAGCAGGGCCACGGTGACGCCAGGCGTTTCCGCCAGCCTTGCGGCGACGGCGCATCCGGCGGAGCCCGCGCCGACGACGATGTAGTCGAATTCACCCGCGCTCTCTTGCGTACTACCGTGGTTCATGGCGTTGCTCATCCTGCGGTCTCTTCAGCCTGGATACTTGTGCGGGGAATGCTTGTGCGAAAGCTGCGGGTGCTGACTACGCACCGCCGGCCAGCGTCTTGTATTCGAGAAATTCCGCCAGCCCGTATTCGCCGAATTCGCGGCCATTGCCGGAGGCCTTGCAGCCTCCGAACGGTGCTGTCAGGTCCAGTCGCGCGCCATTGATCTGCACCGACCCTGCACGGATGCGACCGGCTACGCGCCGCGCGCGCGCGGCGTCGCCCGACCAGACGTAGGAGGCCAGGCCGTAGGGCGTATCGTTCGCGATCGCGATGCCTTGTTCCTCGCCGTCGTAGGGGATTATCACCAGCACCGGGCCGAAGATTTCCTCACGAGCGATCGCCATGTCGTTGCGCACGTCGGCGAACACCGTGGGGCGCACATAGAAGCCCTGGGTCAAACCCTCGGGCCGACCAGGGCCGCCGGCGACCACGCGCGCGCCTTCCGCGATGCCTGTTTCGATCATGTCCTGCACGCGCTCGTACTGGCCACGGTTGGAGATCGGGCCGAGCTTGCTGGTCGGCAGTTGCGGGTCGCCTACGGTCAGCGCATTGGCGGTGGCGGCGGCGATCGCGACGGCCTGCACATAGTGTTCGCGCGGGACCAGCATGCGCGTCGGCGCGATGCAGGTCTGGCCAGAATTCATCATGCAGCTGATTACGCCGGCCGAGACCGCCGTCTTCAGGTCGGCATCATCGAGGATCAGGGCGGGTGACTTGCCGCCCAGCTCCTGCGTGACGCGCTTGACGGTGGGGGCGGCTTGCGTCGCTACATCAATACCGGCGCGGGTCGAGCCGGTGATGGATATCATGTCGACGTCGGGGTGGCGCGCGAGCGCGCTGCCCACCGTCTTGCCATCGCCGTGGATCATGTTGAACACGCCGGCCGGCACGCCCGCCTCATGCACGATCTCCGTAAAGATACGCGCATCGAGCGGCGTGATTTCCGAGGGCTTGAGCACGATCGTGCAACCCGCCGCGAGCGCTGGCGCCACCTTGGCGGCGATCTGGTTGAGCGGCCAGTTCCATGGCGTGATCAGCGCCACTACGCCCACCGGTTCGCGCACGATTCGCGTCGTGCCGCGGGTGGTTTCGAAGGGGAAGTCCTGTAAGGCCGCCGTGGCCGCCTGAATTTGCACCAGCCCGACGGCAGCCTGCAGCTCATGGCACAACCACAACGGCGCACCCATTTCGGTACTGACAGCAGCCGCGATTTCACTGAAGCGTGCCTTATACAGCTCCGCCATTCGCGTCAACACCGCCAGGCGTTCCTCACGGCTGGACTGCGACCAGGACGGGAACGCCGCGCGCGCCGCGCTGACCGCCCGATCCACATCGTCGGTGCCACCCATGGCGAGCTTGCCGATGACCGCTTCGGTCGCCGGATTGACGATGGCCATCGTTCTGACGCCGGCGGCCGGCTCGACCCATTGGCCATCGATGTAGAAGGTGTTCAAGGATTCCATAACGATCTCTAGCCAGTATCCATGACGAAGACAACGCGTCTCGGCGCCACAACGGCGCCGACAGCGCGAGGCGTTTCATGCGTCGCGTGTGCGCAACTCATGCACCGCAGGATTGAGCCGCGTCGGGTTGCTTCGGGACGATAAAAACACCGTGGAGCGTCCCATTCCCCACGGCAAACCGGAACGGTTTCGAGTTCCACGGTAAGCCGTGGGGGCCGAGGGGGAACCACCCAAAACAGGTGGGGCGCAAGACCCTACCCACCCACACTTTTCCGGTCCCCCAGCAGGCCAAGACGGAGCTCGACCTGCAGCCTGCCAGGTGCCAGGTGCCAGCGCGAGATCATCACGGCCGCCCCCCAGCCGGGGTGGTCACCAGCGCCCTGCAATCTGGCGTACTGCAACCTCTGGCAACGTCGACGGGGTGCACTACTTGTCTGCGCAGTCATCTCTAGGGGATGGGTGGTTCATGGGTGTACTGAGCGGTATTCGCATTCTGGAATTCGAGGCTATCGGTCCGGCGCCGTTCGGTGCCATGTTGCTGGCCGACATGGGCGCGGACGTATTGCGCATCGACCGGCCGGCGCCACCGCAGGATCTGGGGCCGAAAATGAGCGGCAAGCGCGTGAACGTCACCGGCCGTGGCCGCCGTTCGGTCACGCTGGACCTCAAGCAGCCCGAGGCCATCGAGGCCGCGCTGGAACTGATGTCGCGCGCGGATGTGGTGATCGAAGGTTTCCGTCCCGGCACGATGGAACGGTTGGGCCTTGGGCCTGACGCCGCGTTCGTGAGCAACCCGAAACTGGTGTACGGGCGCATGACGGGTTGGGGACAAACCGGCCCGCTCGCGGAGCGCGCGGGACATGATCTGAATTACATCGCATTGTCCGGCGTGCTTTCCGGCATGGGGCGCGCGGATGGACCGCCGGTGCCGCCACTGAATCTGGTGGGCGACTACGGTGGTGGCGGCATGCTGCTCGCGGTGGGCGTGCTCGCCGCACTACTCAATGTTCAGCGCGGTGGCGTTGGCCAGGTGGTCGACGCAGCCATGATCGAAGGTGCGGCGCAGCTCGGCGCCGTCATTTGGGGGTTGCTGGCGTCGGGCGACTGGCGCGAGCAGCGCGCCAGCAATCTGCTCGATGGCGGTACCCCGTGGTACGACAGTTACCGCACGAGCGACGGCCACTACATGGCGGTGGGTGCCGTCGAATCACGCTTCTACGCGATGTTGCTGGAGAAGCTCGGCCTTGCCGATGCGAATTTGCCGAAGCAGCACGATCGCAGTGGATGGCCGCTATTGCGCCAACACTTTGAAGCAGCCTTTCTCACGCGCACACGCGACGAATGGTGCGCGATATTCGAAGGCAGCGATGCCTGTGTCGCTCCCGTGCTCAGCTTTTCCGAGGCGCCGACGCACCCACAACATCTGGCGCGCGGCAGTTTCATCAAGGTAGCTGGTGTCGTGCAGCCCGCACCTGCACCGCGTTTCTCAGCGACGCCATCGGCTGTCGCTGGCGCTGCGCCGCAACGTGGCGAACATGGGCTGGAGGCACTTTTTGACTGGGGCTTCGACGAGGCCAGCGTGGCACGTCTATGCGAGCACGGCCTGGGCTACCAGGTGTGAGCACAGGAAATATGAGAACGAGAAAAATGAAAGCAGGAGTCAATCGATGAAAGCATTGGTCGCGGTCAAACGCGTGGTGGATTTCAACGTCAAGATCCGGGTAAAGCCCGATGGCTCGGGTGTGGATCTGGCCGGCGCCAAGATGAGCATGAACCCGTTCGATGAAATCGCCATCGAGGAAGCGGTACGCCTGAAGGAGAAAGGCGTGCTGAGCGAAGTGATCGCCGTGTCCTGTGGCGTCGGTGCATGCAAGGATACTTTACGCGCCGCGATGGCGATCGGCGCCGACCGCGGCATCCTGGTGGAAACCGATGTCGAGCTGCAGCCGCTGGCCGTCGCCAAACTGCTTAAGGCGCTGGTCGATCGGGAGCAGCCGCAACTGGTGATACTGGGGAAGCAGGCGATCGACGGCGACTGCAACCAGACGGGGCAGATGCTCGCTGCACTCGCCGGCTTGCCGCAGGCGACGTTCGCCAGCAAGGTAGAGATCGCCGACGGTCGTGCCACGGTCACCCGTGAAGTCGATGGCGGTCTGGAAACACTCAGGTTGACGCTGCCCGCCGTCATCACGACGGATCTGCGCTTGAACGAACCGCGTTACGCGACGTTGCCGAACATCATGAAGGCGAAGAGCAAGCCGCTCGATACGGTCACGCCCGCGCAACTGGGCGTGGATGTTGCGCCACGGCTGCGCACGATCAGGATCGTTGAGCCTGCCAAGCGCAGCGCTGGCATCAAGGTGCCCGATATCGCGACCCTGATCGCCAAATTGAAGAACGAAGCCAAGGTCATCTGAGGAAGACGGACATGACGACACGCAAAGTATTGGTGGTGGCGGAACACGATCACGTCTCGATCAGGATGGCCACGCGCAACACAGTCACGGCTGCACTGGCATGCGGTGATGAAGTCCACGTTCTGGTAGCGGGGGACAACGCCAGCGAGGCGGCGCAGGCGGCCGCCCGGGTGCATGGGGTATCGAAGGTGCTGCACGCCGACGCGCTTTCACTGGCCGAAGGGCTGGCCGAAAACCTCGCCGCCCAGGTGCTGGCGCTGGCGCCGCACTACGGGTACATCCTTTTCCCGGCGACCAGCAGCGGCAAGAACGTAGCACCGTGTGTCGCCGCCTTGCTCGACGTGGCGCAGATTTCCGACGTTGTTCGCGTCGTGAGCAGCGACACCTTCGAACGCCCCATCTATGCCGGCAACGCGATCGCTACCGTGCAAAGCAGCGATCCAGTGAAGGTGATCACGGTGCGTCCCACCGCGTTCGATGCAGCCTCCGCGGAGGGCGGCACGGCATGCATCGAGCCCCTGGACGCCGTGGCCGACAGCGGTCTTTCCGCGTTCGTCGAACGTTTCGTGGCGACGAACGACCGACCGGAGCTGGCCGGCGCGCGTATCGTCGTCAGCGGTGGACGTGCGCTCGGCAGCAGCGAAAAATTCCTCGACGTGCTCACCCCGCTGGCCGACAAGCTTGGCGCGGCCCTGGGTGCAAGTCGCGCAGCGGTCGACGCCGGCTATGCGCCGAACGATTGGCAGGTAGGCCAGACCGGCAAGATCGTCGCTCCGCAGCTGTACATCGCCTGCGGTATCTCCGGCGCTATCCAGCATCAGGCTGGCATGAAGGATTCACGGGTGATCGTGGCAATCAACAAGGACCCGGACGCACCGATATTCGAGATCGCCGACTATGGTCTGGAAGCGGATCTGTTCGACGCGGTGCCGCAGCTGGTGGCGGCGCTCTGACGGGAGATTGGCCAGTGGGCGGCCGAATGTGGGGAGTCGCCCTGTTTGGAGTTCATCGCATGAGTGGTGTTGGGCATCGCTGCGCTCACCCCAACCTACGGAGCCGACCGGTCACCGTGCAGAGACCGTAGGTTGGGGTGAGCACAGCGATGCCCAACAACGATCATCCGCTGTCGAGCAGCCGTGTCGATCAGGGCGATGTGGCGGTGAGCGAATACCACGTTGCGCCATCGTTGCGCTGTTCTTTCATCGCCTCGCCGCGCGCGATCAGGTAATTCAGGCAGGCCAGACTCTCGCCGGTGGCGAGCGACAACTGCAACAGGTTGGACTCGTTGACGCGGCGCGCAAACAGGGCGCCGAAGACATCGACCGCGCGACACGGCGTGCGCAATGCACGGCGCAATCGTTCGAGAACCATGTCCTGGCCGTGGACGAGCTGGTCGATCCGCGCATGCAGGCCGCGAAAGCATTCGTTGTGCGAGGGCAGCACCAGCACATCATCCGGCACCTCGCGTTTCAGGCGGGCCATCGACGCATACCAGTCGGCCATGGGATTGGCCCACGGCTCGAGCGGAAGCACCGAAACATTCGAGGAGATGCGCGGCAACACCTGATCACCGGCGATGAATAATTTCAGCGCCGGGCAATACAGGCAGGCATGTTCGGGCGAGTGGCCCATCCCGACAATGACGCACCAGACGTGATCGCCGAGGATGATTTCGTCGCCATCGCGAAGGCGGCGATAGCTGTCGGGAAGGGCGTGTGTGAGCACGCCATAACGGCCGAAGAAGCGTGTGCAGTAACCCTCGATAGCCGTGTCACTCCAGCCGGCGCGTCGATGGAAATCCACGTGGTCTTGCGGGGCCTCGCGACCCGTGTCGGATGCGTTTAGCCGGCACTGGAAATACTCCTGCCGCGTCATCCATAGCGGGCAGCCGAAACGACGCGTCAGCCATCCCGTCATGCCGACATGATCCACGTGCATGTGAGTGACCAGGATGCGGGTTATCGGCTGCGACGAAGATTTCTGCGCGCACAGGCGTTGCCAGATATCGGCGGCCTCGTCCGTGCGCATACCGGTATCGACGACGGCCCAGCCCTGGCCTTCGTCGATGGTCCACAGATTGATATGGTCGAGCCCACCGGGCAGCGGCATGCGCAGCCAGTGCACGCCGGGCGCAACGGTCAGTATTGTTCCAGGCGGCGGCGTCACCGCGAACGGATACGTCAATGCCGGTGGATGTTCGGCCGGGGCGACGCAGGCGTCATCGGTCAGGCAGGGCAACGGGGTCATTCGGGCTCCTGACGTCCGCGACGTTTCGGTTGACGCATCGCCGTCCGGCGATGCGTCGATGCTTGTGCTTACTGCAGGTTGCCTGCCACCGCCACGGTCTGGGCGGTAATGTAGTTCGATTCCGGCGAGCAAAAGAGATACACGCCATCGGCCGCTTCTTCCGGTGTGCCACCGCGGCCGAGTGGGTTGCGCTGTGCGTGCAACTTGAGTGCCTCCGGGTTGACGCCAACGCGGATATCACGGCCTTCGATATTGACCGTCGCGCCTGCTTTGGCATCGGCGGACGTCATGCGCGTGTGGATCAAACCGAACGCCACGCAATTCACGTTGACGTTGAAACGTCCCCATTCACGGGCCAGTGCGCGCGTCATGCCGATGACGCCGGCTTTGGCCGACGAATAGTTCATCTGCCCCGCGTTGCCGTTCAGTGCCGACACCGAGGAGATGTTGACGATTTTGCGATATACCTCACGGCCGGCCTCCACATCGGCGGCATGCAGCGCCTTGATGTGCGGATAGGCGGCGCGCAGGATGCGGAACGGCGCGGTCAGGTGGCAGTCGATGATCGCGTACCACTGCTCGTCGGTCATTTTCTGGACGACGTCGTCCCAGGTGTAGCCGGCGTTGTTGACGAGGATGTCGATGCTCTTGAACGTGCTCATGGCGGTGCCGACGAAGCGGTCGGCAAAGTCCGGCGCGCTCACATTGCCCACGACGGCGACGGCTTCGGTGCCCTGACTCTTCAGCAGTTCCACCGTTTCGTGCGCCGGCTCGGCGTCCAGGTCGTTGATGACCAGACGCGCGCCCTCGCTGGCAAGTTTCAATGCAATGGCGCGGCCAATGCCACGGCCTGAACCGGTGACCAGCGCAACTTTGCCGTCAAGTTTTCCCATGATGCCGATGCTCCAAACTGAGTGTGATGATTTAGAACGCGATGACCGCATCGCCAACGATGCGTGGTTCGCCGTATTGATTGGTCGTCTGGACTTCGAGCTTGACCCGTTTCTCGCCGTCTGCTTCAAACTTCTCGACGACCTTGCCCGTGCAAGTGACCTGATGACCGAGATGCGTGATGCCGACAAAGCGCACGCCGAACTGGCGCAACTGGCGTTGATCGACCCACTGCGTCAGCAGGCGGCCCAGATAGGCCATCGAAAGCATGCCGTGCGCGAATACGTCGGGCATGCCCGCGCGACGCACGTAGTCGATGTCGATATGCACGGCGTTGTGGTCACCCGAGGCGCCTGCGAACAGCGCCAGCGTGGTGCGGTTGATCGGCGGCAGGGTCAGCGGCGGCAACAAGTCACCGACATTGACCGCATCGAACGTGATTTTACTCATGGGATGCTCCATCTCAGCGCTGAACGATGACGCTGCGCAAGTCGGCAATCGACTCGCCGCGATGATCGGTCACACGCGTTTCCCGCACGATGAAGGTCAGTGCGCCGCCCTTCTTTTCGTAGATGTCGGCGATATGGCTTTCAAATTGAAGAACGTCGCCCGCGTAGGCCATGCGGTGATAGGTGAACGACTGTTCGCCGTGCAGGATGCGGGCGACGTTCATGCCCAGCTCATCGCGCCAGCTCGTGTTCGGCTGCTCGAACTCCAGCGAGAACAGAAAGGTGAGCGGCAATGGCAAGGTCGGATGACCGGCATCGCGCGCGGCTGCCTCGTCGAAATAGATCGGGTTGGTCTCGCCGATCGCCTTGGCGAAGAAACGCAGACGCCACGCATCGGTCGTTACCTTGAAGACGGGCAGTTTCTTGCCGATATGTTGCTTGTCGATCATGTCGGTCTCCCCCAGTTACAACGGACTTAAGCCACTTTCTTGTACACAGTCACTACGCAGGCGCCGCCCAGGCCTACGTTGTGCGCCAGCGCGATGCGTGCCCCATCGACCTGGCGGCGATCGACCTTGCCGCGCAACTGATTGGTGAGCTCGAAGCATTGCGCAAGACCGGTCGCGCCCAGCGGATGGCCCTTGGAAAGCAGACCGCCGGAAGGATTGGTCACCCAGCGACCGCCGTAGGTGTTGTCGCCGGCATTGATGAGCTTTTCTGCGTTGCCTTCGTCGCACAGGCCCAGCGCTTCATAGGTCAGCAGTTCCATCTGCGCGAAGCAGTCGTGCAGTTCGATCACGTCGATGTCTTCGGGGCCGATGCCTGCTTGTGCATAGGCTTGCGCGGCGGCGGCCCGCGTCATGTCGAAGCCGACGACGCGGATCATGTCGTTGGCTTCATAGGTGCTCGGCGTGTCGGTGGTGAGCGCCTGGCCGGCAATCAGGATGTCGGTGCGCAGGCCGTGTTTCTTCGCGAACTCCTCCGACATCACGATAGCCGCAGCTGCGCCGCACGTGGGCGGGCAGGCCATCAGGCGGGTCATTACGCCGTCCCACAGCACGGGCGCGGCCAGCACGTCTTCGGTGGTGATGACATTGCGGAACACGGCGAGCGGATTGTGCTCGGCATGGCGGCTGGCCTTGGCGCGGATCTTGGCAAAGGTCTCGAGCCTGGTGCCGTATTTTTCCATATGCGCTCGGCCAGCTCCGGCGAACTGACGGATCGCGGGCGGCAGGTCGGGGCGATTGACCAGCTCATCCGTCACCTTCAATGCGCGCTCCAGCGCAGGAGCACGATCCGACCACTTCGACGACAGGGCGCCCGGCTGCATGAATTCGAAACCGACGGCCAGCGCGCAGTCGACCGCACCGCTTGCCACGGCCTGACGCGCGAGGAACAGCGCCGATGAACCGGTGGCGCAGTTGTTGTTGACGTTGATGACCGGGATACCGGTCATGCCCACCTGGTAGAGCGCCTTCTGCCCGCAAGTGGAGTCGCCATACACGTAGCCGACATAAGCCTGCTGCACGGCGCCGTAGTCGACGCCCGCATCGAGTAGCGCCTGGCGTACGGCGGTTGCACCCATCACGTCATAGGTGTCGCTGGTGCCCGGCTTCTTGAACGGGATCATGCCAACCCCGGCCACGTAAACGTTACGACTCATGTCACTACTCCAAAAAGAATGGTTTGACGAATAGCTGCCTTCGCTCACAGCTTGCGCGAGATCAGGTCGCGCATGACTTCGCTGGTACCGCCATAGATGCGCATCACGCGCGCGTCGACGAACGCGCGAGCCACGGGATACTCGAGCATGTAGCCATAGCCACCATGCAGTTGCACCATCTCGTCCAGTGCCTTGCCGAGTGTTTCGGTCGCGAACAGCTTGACGATCGCGGCTTCTTCGAGAGTCAGGCGTCGGCGCATGTGCTCGCCCAGATAATGGTCGACCATCAGGCGCACCGCGACGGCCTGGGTCTTGATGTCGGCCAGCTTGAACTTGGTGTTCTGGAAGTCCCACACGGTCTGGCCAAAGGCCTTGCGTTCCTTCACGTAATTGATCGTATGCTCGAGGCAGGTTTCGAGCTTGGCGGCGGCGCCCACGGCGATCGCCAGACGCTCCTGCGGCAGCTCGGCCATCAGATAGGCAAAGCCCTTGCCTTCTTCGCCCAACAGGTTCGCGACCGGCACCCGCACGTCGTCGAAGAACAGCTCGGTGGTGTCTTGCGCATGCAGGCCGACCTTGTCGAGCTTGCGGCCGCGGCGGAAACCTTCGCGCGTCGTCTCGACCACGATCAGGCTGACACCCCTCGCTCCAGCGGAGGGATCCGTGGTGCAGACCACGATCACCAGATCGGCATTCAGGCCGTTGCTGATGAAAGTCTTGCTGCCGTTGATGATGTATTCGTCGCCATCACGCACGGCGCTGGTGCGCACGGCCTTCAGGTCGGAGCCGGTGCCTGGCTCGGTCATCGCGATCGCCAGGATGTATTCGCCGGAACACGCCTTCGGCAGCCAGCGCTGTTTCTGTTCCTCGTTGCCGATGCGTGCGAGATACGGCGCGATGATGTCGGAGTGGACGGAAAAGCCCAGGCCACTCACGCCGGAACGATGCATTTCTTCGCTCATGATCACCGCATGGCCGAAGTCGCCGCCGCCACCGCCGTACTCGGTGGGCAAGGTGAGACACAGCAACCCCTCGCGTCCGGCCTTGAGCCAGGTTTCACGATCGACCTTGCCGGCCTTGTCCCACTCGGCCTGCTTGGGCAGGCACTCTTTCTCGAAGAACCGGCGCGCTGAGTTGCGAAGCATTTCATGGTCGTCACGGAAGACGGTGCGGGCAATTTGCATGGGGATTCCTGGTGTGTCGGGTAGCGCGACCGGCAGTGGCGCGTTCAGCGCATGCAGGCGACATGCGCGGCTGGCTGCTTTTGATAGAGCTCTTCGACCAGGTGCGCGCGCCGGGCGCGGGTCGTTGCCTGGTTTACATAGCCTTTGTCGGCGATCTCGTTGGCGTCGGCCGAGGGTGGCTCGGCCATCAGCAACAGGCGCTGGATGGTCAGGCTGACGCCGGCAACCCGCTGCCCGCGCAGACGGTCGCGCAAGGCATCGACGACGACGGGATGTTTTGTCAACGCCGCAGCATCAAGTTCGGCCAATTCCGGCGCGAGCCGCTGGCAAGCCGCCACGTTGGGCCAAGCCAGCGCAGCGACGAATTCATTGTCATGTCCGCAGATGACCGCGTCCGAGAGCAACGGCGCACATTGATCGAGCAGCGACAGCCGCATCGCACCGGTCTGCACCCAGGTGCCGTTGATCAGCTTGAAGTCTTCGACGACCCGCCCGTCAAACAACATACCTTCGGCAGGATCGGACGGATTTACCAGACGCACCGCGTCGCCCATGCGGAAGAAGCCTTCCTCATCGAACGCGGCAGCCGTCATTTCAGGATGCTTGATGTAACCGGCAAACACATGCGGGCCGCGCATGCGGATTTCATAGCGCCCGGCACTACCTTCGAGCGGCAGCAGCTTGATCTCTGCGCCGGGTACAGGCGTGCCGATATTGCCGGTACCCTCGGTGGGCCAGCCGCAGTAGGTGCCCATGCCGGAGGTTTCGGTGGAGGCGAGGCCGGAACAGAACGTGATGCGCTCGCCGATGGTTTCCTCGGCGACGTGCTGGATGCGTTGCCATACGCTGGTCGGCAGGCTGGCACCGCCATAGCCGAAGTAGTGCACTCTGGCGAACAGACTTTGCGCGAGCTTCGGGTCGCGTTCCAGCTCAGCGGCAAGCATCGCCCAGGCTGAAGGCACGCTGGTGAAAATGCTGGGGGATACCTCGCGCAAGTTGCGCACGGTACGGTCCATCATTCCCGGCAATGGACGGCCGTCGTCGATGTAATGGGTGGCGCCGAACTGGATCGAACGCCCCAGGTTCAACACACCGCCCAGACCGTGATACCACGGCAGCCAGTCGAGGAAGACCGGTTGCGATTCCAGCAGCCAGCCAAGGTTGTCGGCGTAGTAGGACGCGACAGCCTTGAAGTTGCTGTACGTGAGGTTGACGCCCTTGGGTATGCCGGTGGAGCCGGAGGTGAACAGCACGCGGACGGTATCGGTGGGTTGCACGGCGGCATGAGCGGCAGCCAGTGCGGCGCGGCGTTCCGGCGTCAACGCGGTAGCTGCCAGGGAGGCCCACGCAAATTGTCCCGGCGCCGCACCCTTGACGGCGATCACCGGCGCATCGCCCAGGTCGAGCGTGGCAAGCGCGCGTTCGAAGGGTTCCATGGTCTGCACGAACACGGCTCCAGGTGGAGTCAGTTCGCGCACATTCCTGAGGCGGAAAAAATCTTTGCTTAGCGTGGAATAGGCGGGCGATACCGGCACCGTGGGGATGCCGGCATATTCGGCGGCAAGCAGCAGAACCGCCTGCTCGATCGAATTGCCGGACAACAGCATCAGTGGTCGCGTTTGACCAAGACCGAGCTCAAGCAGCCCGGCGGCGACGGCTTGTACCTGATCCCATAGTTCATTCCAGCTGATCGAGCGCCACAGTCCTTGCTCGGCGCGCTCGCAGAATGCCTGCGTCTTGCCACGCTGCTGCGCCCAGGTCGGTATGAAGTCGGCGAAGCTGTTTTCGGCAATGGCGGGCGGCTGCATAGCCGATCGAAGGATCAGCGTTCCATCGGCGCGGTGCTCGATCAGCGGGCGTCGGTGTGGGAAATCTACCGGACGATAGGGTTTCGTCGTTTGTTCATCAGCCATGAGCGGAGCCATTGCGCCTGTCTCCAGGACTTGGATGCGTCATGTCTCGCGCACCTTGTTGAGTCATTAGGGCGGCCTGTGTGCGGATGATGCACATGCTGCCTCGTTGAATTTCAGCGTAGTGGGCCATGCATGCAGCGAGACCACCCGTGATGGGTGGCGCCACGGGAGGGCTGTCAGAGGACATGCACGATCGCGATCGCCGGCTCCAATGCGCTGCCCGTGACTGCTGCAGAGTGCAGGCCGGACCGTGCGCTTCGATGGCGGGCGACAGCCAATTGGCCGCCGAGTCAACCGGTGCCGTCTGGCATACCGCTGTCGGATTCCGAATCCAGCATCAAATCGCGTACACGGGCCACTGCTTCATCGCGGCTGGAGACGCCCAGCTTGCCGTAGATGTTCTTCAGGTGCCATTTCACGGTTTCCGGAGAAATGCCCAGCGTGCGAGCAATCTTTTTGTTCGGCAGCGCCTTGGCCAGCAGGTTGACGACCCTGGATTCGCGTTCGCTCAGCATCTCGGTGCCGTGACCCACCGCGCCGCGCCCGTTCGGCGGAGTATTGGCGGCTATGTTGCGACCATCCGTGGTGGCGTTCGCCGACTGCAGTCGGTTCATGTAAAAAGACAGCACCGGATCATGTGGCTCGCCTTGCATCGCGTAGCTGATCACATCCAGTGCGTCGGGGTCGGCATCGAGCAGGCTGCGTACCAGTCCCAGCCGCATGCCGCGACGCAAGGCATCCGGAACGCTCCGCTGTACGGCGTCCATCCGGCCGGACCGAAAATCGACCACGGCCGCCTGCATCTGGAAATGCACCAGCTGCCGCTGCCAGCCCAGTGCCTCGCACTGGACGATCAGCACGGCGAGACGCGCCGACGCACTTTCCAGATCAGCTTGCGCGATGCAGTAGTCGATGTGGGCGTGCGCCGCCGCCATCTGGATTTCCGCGCTCGAGGCCGTTGACGATGATGCAGCGCGAGTCGCCATGGCGTCGAGGCGGATCAGGATGGCCTGTGCAGCATCGCTGCGGCTGCACGCCAGATGCTCGCGAACTTGTGCGGCCAGGCTATGGGCGATCAGGCGATGCAAGTCGTGCTGCGCGGCATATTCTTCGAGGCGTTTCAGGTAGGCCAGCGCCTCCTGCCGGTGCCCGGCCAGCGAATGGACGGCTGAAAGTGCCAGGAAGGCGCGCAGCACCGTATCCGGGATCGAGACACGCTCAAGGATGTCGATGCGGTCTTCCAGGTGCTTGCGTGCTGCATCGAGTTCGTTGAACTCATAGAGTACTTCGCCGAGGAATGCCGTGGCGAAGCAGGCGGCTTCGGAGGCAATGCTGCCGTACTGATTCGCCTCGAACAGGACATCGCGGTAGATACGCTCGGCCTGGACGAACTTGCCTTCGGCGGCATAGCTCAGACCGACCAGGCAACGGCCGCTGAGCGTGCCGGCGGACGTTCCGATGAGCGGGGTGGCGTCGACCAGTTGTTGTGGCGACTCGGCCTGTACACGGCGCGCCTGCTCGTATTCGCCACGACGGACATAGAGCCAGGAAAGTACATTGTTGCGGCCACCGATCACCAGCCCGTCCGCTTTGTCGGGTATGCGCAGCAACCGCGGCAGGAAACCGGACGCAGCATCGACGTCGTCGCGTTGCAGGGCGAGCGCAGCCTGCAGCAGGATGAGTTGATAGCGTGCGTCGTTGTTACCCTTGGGAATGTCTTCCTGCAGGCGTTCGATATCGAGCGTGCATGCGTCGATATCGCGTTCGTACATGTGCAGCCTTGCCAGCCACAGCCGCAGATCAACGTGTGCCTGTATCTCGGCGGCAGGGAGAAGACGTATCAGGGAGGCCAGCTTGCGAAAATTACCCTGGATTCGCATGGTCCGTGCAACTTGCTGCACAAGCTCGATGGCGGCGGCCGATTCGCCGGCAAGCAGCGCGTGGCGCACGGCGTCGTCGGGCTTTTCGTGGTCTCGAAACCAGGCCCATGCGGAGAGATGAATCTTGCGCTGGTACGCCTCATCGTGTGCGTGAAGCCGCTGCAGCAAGGCTTCGCGAAACAGTGGATTCAGGCTGTACCAAGTCTGGTCGCTGGTGGCCACAAGCGTGGTGATGAACAGGTTGTCGCTTTCCAACTTTGCCAGATGAGAAAGCACTTCCGCTGGCGACTGCACGTCGCCGGCCAGTGCGATGCACAAGGAGGCGCACAGCCGGTCGCAAGCCGCCATCCTGACCAGCAAATCGACTTCGGCGCAGGACAGGTGAGACAGGACTTCGCGCTCGAAATACTCCTCGAACGCGTTCGCATCCAGCAGGTAAGTGCGCATGAATCTCTGCGGCGCGGCGACGTCGGTCTTGTCCTGCTTCTTTCGCTTCACATGCATGGCGAGCAGCTGAAGGCCAGCGGCCCAGCCATCGGTCAATTCATGCAGATGACGTGCCTCGCGGGGACTCACCTCACCGAGTTGCGCCTTCAGGAACGCTTCGGATTCGGCAGCGGTGAAGCGCAAGTCGCGCATGTCCAGTTCCAGCACGCGGCCCTGGTCGCGCAACCGGCCCAGCGATAGCGGTATCGAGGCGCGCGACACCATCGCGATGTGCAGATTGGACGGTGCAAAGTCCAGCAATGACTGCAGCGCTTCGTAGACCCGGGGATTCGTGATGTGGTGCAGGTCGTCCAGGACCAGCATGACCTCGGTCTGGTGATGGGCAATGCCGCGTACCAGCGCAATGACAATGCGCTCTACGGCTTCCTCGTCCATGCCGCGTCCGGCCAGCAGGGAGGCCTCCCTGCATATGTCCGGATTGATCTGGCCGAGGCTGGACATGAGGCGGTCAAGACAATGGGCCAGGTCGTTGTCTTCGCGCGCAAACATTTGCCAGGCCACGCCAAAGCCGAGCAGCAGCAGCGATTCGCGCCAGGCGAGCAGCAGGGTGGTCTTGCCGCTGCCGACCGGGCCTTGGAGCACGACGCAACGTTTGCGCCTGGCATCGAGCAATTGGGCGAGCAGACGTTCTCGCGCCACGATGCGCGTCGGTCCACGCGATGACATCCATTCGATATCGGTCGCCACCTTGCCTTCGGTCGTGGCGAGGGAGTCCTGTGGTGCCTCCTGCGCCGAAGCGGCGGTAGGCGGCCGTCGACGAGCGACGCGCGAAGTGTGGCCTTGAATGTTCATTGCAGCGTGCAAACCTCAGTCTTGCTTTGGCGAAGACACAGCGCCATCCGGTTGCGCGTGGTGTCTCCGAAGTCGTGTTCGCCGTCCTCATTCCGCTTGTCAAGCCGCCATATTGCGCAGCAGAACCCTCGTAGGATTACATTTTCTCGGTGCGGTTTTTTTTGCATCGCAGCAACGCCGTTGTGCGGAGGGGTCCAAGTTCCGTCACAAGCCAAGGCTTCTCAGAGGGCAGTGTTCCTCGCTGGATGTTGCTCGCGCCCAGCACAGATACCATCGGGAAATTGAGATATCGCTTGTGGCGCGTATCCCACTTCTCTGTGGGTGCGGGGCGAGCACGGCCCCAGCCAGGCCGGCATTAGATGGACGGCGGCAAATGCTGGGCGTTGGTAGCTGGGGGTGGCGGCTTCGGGATGGCTTGCGCATCGAATGCGCAGGATTTACGGGTGGGTCAGACGCCCGCCAAGGTGGCGTACCACAGGCGCGGTAAAAGCAGGGCAGCGCGGCGGCTCAGTGACCGCGCCGGAAGCTTTCCGGTGCGGTGCAGGGATGCTGGCGATGAGCCCGTTGGATCTACGCCGGCCACGATCCCAGACCACTTCGTGGTGTGGTACTTCGACGGTTGGGCGCGAAAGGCTTGTTGATGTGCGTGGCGCGGTCGCCTCAGCCCTCGAACACCGGGGTCCGCTTTTCCATGAATGCCGACACCGCTTCGCGATGATCGGCCGTCTGATGGGACAGCGTCTGGAATGCCGCTGACATTTCCAGCAACGTATCAAGCCGGCTATGCATGCCTTCGCGGATCAGTCGCTTGGCCATGCGCACCGCATGCGGTGGATTTGCCGCGATGGCGTCGGCAATCCCCCGCGCCGCGTCCATCAGCGACTCAGCCGGCACCACGCGCGAGACCAGATTCCATACCAGCGCCTGGTGTGCATCGATTATTTGGCCGGTGAAGGTGAGTTCGGCGGCGCGCGAGAGGCCAACAATGCGCGGCAGCAGCCAGGCGCCGCCATCACCGGGGATGATGCCGAGCTTGACGAAGCTCTCGGCGAACCTGGCGCTCTCGCTGGCGATGCGGATATCGCACATGCAGGCCAGGTCCAGCCCCGCACCGATGGCAGGGCCGTTGACCGCGGCGATCACCGGTACCTCGAGGTTGAACAGGGCCAGCGGAAGGCGCTGGATGCCGCGCCGATATTCCTGACGGATTTCCATGCCCGTCATGTCGCCGCTGGCGTGGCGATCCATGTCGCGCACATTGCCGCCAGAGCAGAATGCACTGCCCGCACCCGTAAGAATGACGGCACGCACGCTGGCGTCGGCTTCGATGCGGTCGATCGCGGCCACCAGTTCCTGCACGGCGGTATTGCCGGTCAGCGGATTGCGGCGCTCGGGGTCGTTCAGCGTCAGCGTGACGATGTGACCGTCTTGTTCGTATTTCAGAAAATCGCTCATCGACTCGGCTCTCATGAAGGGAATGGGTGGTGCTTTGCTTACGCGACAACCGCGTCGACTGTGCCGCGGATAAAGTCGCTCACCGAGCTCGTCTGCGCCAGGAGTGCCTGTCCGACCACGCGGTTCCACCAGATTTCGGAACCGTCCGCCATGCGCCATTCGTGCATGCGCCGGGTATAGAGCTGCAGGTCATATTCCTCGGTGACGCCGATCGCCCCATGCAGGGCATGCGCAGTGGAAGCCACCAGCGTAACGGCCATGCTGGCGCGCGCCTTGGCGATCGCCGTGGGCAGTCGTTGCGGCACGCGGTCGATGCTTGCGAAGGCCAGTTCGGCCGCCATGCCCGTCGCCGCCACATGCTGTGCCATCACACTGAGCTGATGCTGCACGGCCTGGAATTTGCCGATGGATTTGCCGAACTGCGAGCGCTCGTTGCAATACTGCAGGGTCATGGCGAATACGCGATCCATCGCGCCCGCCAGTGCGGCGGCGTGAATCGCGGCGCTGAACGTCAGCACGTCTTCGCCGCGGTGATCCAGTGGCGACGGCACTGCATCGCGCGCCCAGGTGAGCGTGCCGCAAAGGCTGCCATGTACACCGCTGGCAGCGCGTCGCGCGCGAGCGCCGTCGAGCAGCACGGTGTCTCCATCGAGATTGCCCAGCACGAGATCGGCCAGCATGCCGAACGGGACAAAGGGTGCGGTGACGTTGCCATCTGCGTCGCGCACGCAGCGGCCTGCCAGGGTGATCATGCCATGCGGGGCAGCTGTGGCACTACGTTCTAGCAGCACGCGCGCGGCGATGGCCTGCGCGATAGGCAGCGGTGCTGCGTAACGTCCGAAGCCAACGAAGATCGGCGCCATCGCCTGCAACGACAGGCCTGCGCCGCCGTTGTCTTCCGACGTCATCAGTTCCAGGAATCCGGATTCCGCGAACGCTGCCCACAAGGGCTGTGCAGAGGCGCCGCCCTCGATCGCACGGATGGTTACGGGCGTGACAAGGTTGCGCAGGATGTTTTCAACCGCTTCGGTGAACATGACTCTCCTTCTCGCTGCTTGGTGTCAGCGCATTTCGCATCAGCGCAGGCCGAGTCCGCGCGCGATCATGCCGCGCAGCACTTCGCGAGTGCCGCCACGCAATGAAAACGTCGGCGCTATCTGGCTGAGATAGGCCACCGTGCGATGCAGTTCGGTGTCGGGGATCAGGTCGGGGTCGGCGCTCAGTGTGGCTTCCAGCAGGGCGGGAATCGATTGTTCGAATTCCGTGCCCAGGTCCTTGACCAGGGCAGCTTCGACGATCGGACTTTCGCCGCGTGCAAGGCGCGCGGTCACGGTGATCGACAGGCTGCGCAGGATCGCGAGTTGGATAACGAAGCTGCCAAGCAATGCCTCGTCCGCGACCGTGTGGTCGGCTGAGCGCAGGTGGCGCAACCACCCGTCGAGTAGTACGACGCTCGAGTACAGGCGTTCGGGTCCGCTGCGTTCGAACGCGAGTTCCGCGGTCACTTGCTCCCAGCCACCGCCTTCGCCGCCGATCAGTGTGTCGTCGCCAAGGAAGACGTCGTCGAACGCGACTTCGGAGAAATGCGCGTCGCCGGCCATATCGATGATGGGTCGCACCGTCACGCCGGGCAGCGACAAATCGATGATGAACTGCGACAGTCCGCGCTGTCGATCCTCGGGTGTACCCGAAGATCGCACAAGGGCGATCATGTAGTGACAGTGATGCGCGTTGGTGGTCCAGATCTTGCTGCCGTTCAAGCGCCAGCCGCCCTCACAACGGGTGGCTCGCGTGCGCACGCTGGCGAGATCCGAGCCTGCGTTCGGTTCGCTCATGCCGATGCAGAAGAATGCTTCGGCCGCGCAGATGCGCGGCAGATAAAACTCCTTCTGCGCGGGGGTACCGTACTTGAGGATCAGCGGGCCGCTCTGGCGGTCGGCGATCCAGTGTGCGGCAACCGGCGCGCCAACGGCGAGCAGCTCTTCCACCAGCACGAAGCGCCGGAACGCGTCCATGCCCGCGCCACCCACCTGCGTGGGCAGCGTCAGTCCGACCCAACCCTGTTGCGCGAGGCATCGGCTGAAGTCAGCATCGAACCCCATCCACGAGCGCGCCCGCTGATCGGTCGGAGCGGGCGGCAAGTGGTCCCTGAGGAATTGCTTGACCTGCGTACGAAACGCTTCAGTCTCGGGCGGCAGCGTCGTCCAGTGGAAGGCATCCAGCAACTGGCTCATCGCGTGCCTTCCAAAAGACAGGCGCCGCCGTCGGTGTGGGCGGCGGGCATCGATGGTTCCTCGCAAAACAACATGGCGTGCTCCTATGCCACGGCCGTCGGGATTTCCCCGTTGGTGTCGGCGTTCGCAACCGCCTGGCGAACCAGTTCGGGAATCGTCGCGTCGAGTTCGGCCATTTCCCAACGGCCTTGCTTCTCCGCGCGTGGACCGGCGTGCCAGCCTTCGGCGACGGTGATGCGGCCACCGCGCATGCCGAACACGCGGCCGGTGATACCGCTGGAGGCTTCGCTGCCAAGCCAGGCCACCAGCGGTGCGATGTTCGAAGCATCGAGCGGATCAAAGCCAGCGGCGATGCCTTGCTGGCGAATAGCCGTCCATTTGTCGGCGGTGAAAATGTCTTCGGTCAGTCGGCTCATGGCAGTCGGGTAGATCGCGTTGACGGTTACGCCGTAACGCTCCAGTTCGCGCGCTGCAATCACCGACATTGCCGCGATGCCTGCCTTGGCTGCGCCGTAGTTGGCTTGCCCCGCATTGCAATAAAGGCCGGAGGAGGAGCTGGTGTTGATCAGGCGTGCCACGCGCGGACGCCCCGCCTTCGCTTCATCGCGCCAGTAGGCGGCAGCGTGGCGTGAGGGTGCGAAGGTGCCTCGCATGTGCACGCGGATCACCGAGTCCCAATCGTCTTCACTCATGTTTGCGAGCGTGCGATCGCGCAGGATGCCAGCGTTGTTGACCAGCACGTCGAGCCCGCCGAAGGTGCCAATCGCCGTGGTGATCATGCGGCGCGCGCCCTCCCAGTCGGCCACGTCATCGGCATTGGCGACTGCCTGGCCGCCCAACGTGTGGATTTCGTCGACGACGTCCTGCGCCGGGCCGCTTGAACCGGCGCCCTCACCATTGCCGCTACCGCCAAAATCGTTGACGACGACCTTGGCTCCGTGACGTGCGAATTCGAGCGCGTATTCGCGCCCTATCCCGCGACCGGCGCCGGTGATGACGACGACGCGGTCCTTGCAATGCGGTGGCTTGTTCATGCGACTCCTGATTCGGGTGAGGCTGTGACGGTGCTGTCAGCGCAGGTCAGTCTCGGTGTGTTCTGCATCAGTGGCGGCCGTAGAGCGTGATCACGCTGGCGCCGCCCAGGCCCACGTTGTGCTGCAGCGCGAGGCGTGCGCCTTTCACCTGGCGCTGATCGGCATTGCCGCGCAATTGCTGGGTCAGCTCATAGCACTGCGCCAGGCCGGTGGCGCCAAGCGGGTGGCCTTTGGAGAGCAGTCCACCCGATGGGTTGATGACGATCTTGCCGCCGTAGGTGTTGTCGCCGTCGCGCACGAACTTCTCGGCGCCACCTTCGGGGCAGAAACCCAGGTTTTCGTAGCTGATGACTTCGTTCTGCGCGAAGCAGTCATGCAGTTCGCAGACGTCGATGTCATCGGGTCCCACCCCAGCCTTTTCGTAGACCTCGGTGACCGCCTTGTGGGTCATGTGCGTACCAACCCAGCTGAGCATCGAAGGGGGTTCGAACGAAGCAGGCGTGTCGGTCGCCATCGCCTGCGCCAGGATCTGCACGTCGCTGCGCAACCCGTGTTTCTTCGCGAAACGCTCGGAGACCAGTACCGCTGCGGCACCGCCGCAGGTGGGCGGGCAGGCCATCAGTCGGGTCATGATGCCGGGCAGCAGCACGGTGTCGTTCATCACGTCTTCGGTGGTCAGCACTTTGCGGAACAGCGCCAGCGGATTGTTGGCGGCATGACGGCTGGCCTTGGCGCGCACGGCGGCAAACGTTTCCATGCTGCAGCCATATTTCGCCATGTATTCGCGCCCGGCGCCGCCGAACGTGCGAATCGCCTGCGGCATGCCATCCATGTCCGCGGTGAGGCCGCGCAGAATCGGCAGGAAACGTTCGCGGGTGAGTGGTCGATCGGTGAAGAATGGTTTCAACGGGCCAGCCTGCATCTGCTCGAAGCCGAGCGCCAGCACGCAATCGGCGTCGCCCGAGGCGATGGCCTTGCGCGCGAGGTACAGCGCGGTCGATCCGGTCGAGCAGTTGTTGTTGACATTGACGACGGGGATGCCCGTCATGCCCACTTCATACAGCGCCGTCTGTCCGCTGGTGGAGTCGCCATACACGTAGCCGACGTAAGCCTCCTGAATGGCGTCGTATTGGATGCCCGCATCGGCCAGCGCCTTGCGCGTGGCCTGCGCACCCATTTCGGTGTAACTGGGGCTCGCGCCGGGTTTGCTGAAGGGGATCATGCCGACGCCGGCGACCAGTACCTTTTCACTCACTTGCTTTCTCCCATCGATCCATTGATTTACAACTTGCGCGCGATCAGGTCGCGCTGCACTTCGCTGGTGCCGCCAAACACGCGCGTAATACGCATGTCGGTAAATGCACGTGCGATCGGGTACTCCAGCATGTAGCCGTAGCCGCCGTGCAGCTGGACCATCTCGTCGAGGCACTTCCACAGCGTTTCGGTGGCGAAGAGCTTGGCGATGGCCGCCTCCTGCACTGAGATCCGCCGCTGCATGTGCTGGCCGATGTAGTGGTCCACCAACAGGCGGACGGCCACGGTCTGGGTCTTGACGTCGGCCAGCTTGAACTTGGTGTTTTGGAAGTCCCATACCGTTCCGCCGAAGGCTTTGCGCTCCTTCACATATTCCAGTGTCTGCTCGAGCAGGCGTTCGAGCTTGGCGGCTGAGTAGATGGCGATCAGCAGGCGTTCCTGCGCCAGTTCCTGCATCAGGTAGGCGAAGCCCGTGTTTTCCTCGCCGAGCAAATTGCTCGCGGGTACGCGCACGTCGTCGAAAAACAGTTCAGTGGTATCCGCCGCCGGCTGGCCCACCTTCTCCAGTTTGCGGCCACGCCGAAAGCCGGGCCGGTCGGTCTCGACCATGATCAGGCTTACCCCCTTTGCGCCGGCGGCGGGGTCGGTCTTGCAAACCACTAGCACCATGTCGCAATTGAGACCGTTGCTGATGAAGGTCTTGCTTCCGTTGATGACGTACTCATCGCCGTCGCGCACGGCGCTGGTGCGCACCGATTTCAGGTCCGAGCCGGTGCCCGGTTCGGTCATGGCGATGGCCATGATGGTTTCGCCGTTGCATATCTTCGGCAGCCAGCGATGCTTCTGTTCCTCGGTACCGAAGCGCACGATGTAGGGTGCGGTGATGTCCGAGTGTACCGACAGGCTCAGGCCCGACACGCCGGAGCGATGCAGCTCTTCGGCGAGCACGGCCGCATGACCGAAGTCGCCACCGCCACCGCCGTATTCGGCTGGCACGGTGACGCACAACAGTCCCTCGCGGCCTGCCTTGAGCCAGGTCTCCCGATCGGTTCGGCCGGCCTTGTCCCATTCGACTTGTTTGGGCAGACACTCGCGCTCGAAGAAGCGGCGAGCGGTCTCGCGCAGCAGGTCGTGATCGTCGCGGTAGACGGTACGCTGGACTTCCATGGGAGAGCTCCTGAATAGACCATTGGCGAGCTCGCCGTCGCATCGCGCAGCCGCCTTGTTGGACGCAACTCTGCGTGCTCCGGCGTGGCGAGCGCACTACCCCCATCGGGTAGGCGCAGCGGAAAACGTGTTGCCGTGATCGTCACGGCTTCGATAGGGCTTTGCTCCCGGAACGTCATTTCTGCGAGGAGAGGACATGCGTGCCGGGACGCCGTTCGCGCTGGAGCCGCATGCGTATCAATGCAAAACCCGCAAGAATTTCCAGCGGATAAGCATCGGTGGCCTTTGCCGTCATGCCCTACTTCTGCGGCAGCGCAACGTATGCGCGGATGAATTCTCCGCAACGCCGGGTTTTCTCCGCCCGTATCAGGTGTGCAGCGCAACACGTCAGTGCGATGCGCCGCCTGCTTTCCCATCGTGCGACCGCAGCGGTGTGATCAGCCCCGACGGAATCGGACAACCACCCCACTCTCTTTGGGTAGGTCAATCGCCAGGGGTATCCCTGCACTATCGGCCCACGGTCGGGCAAGTTTTATTTCGGCTCGCTTATCCGTGTCAGCAAGACACAAACACACGTAAAGGAGAGTGGGCACTCTGCGATTTTCGGTCGTGCATAGCGAACCCTGCTCATGTGTGGAGGCGCGGGTCGGCAACTCCGGGACACCACGTTCCGTGCGGTGGCGACGACATGCATGCCTCAGTCATCAGTGGACACAGATCCGCGCGGGTGAACCGGTGAAGGTCGTGCAAGTGCTTTTCATATTGACGGTGGATGTACCGACGAAATCAAAAGGGGGAGGGGAAAATGTATCGAAACAAAACACAGCACGTGAACCAGCCACAGCGACGGCTTCGCCTGGCCATTCTCGCAGGGCTGATCGCAACCGGGACGTCAACCGGTGCGCTCGCGGCGCAGTTCGCTACGTCGCCGGACTGGGCGGTCAACTGGGACAATACGGTCACGTACAACCTCGGCACCCGCGCCAGCAGCATCGATCCGCTGATCGCGAATAATCCGAAGTCCGATGAAGGCGACTACAAATTCAAAAGTGCCGGCGACGTTGTCACCGATCGGTTGTCGTTGTTGTCGGAATTTTCAGTGGTGTACCAGGATCACATCGGCTTCAAACTGTCGGGCTCGGCGTGGAAGGATTTCGCCTATGACAGCACCGACCAGTCGAACCCCGGCATCATCGCCCCAGCCCATGGTCCTCTTCCGGCGGTGACCTACCAATCGACCCGCTCTTACCCCAACGGGCAGTACAGCGGATATACCTATAAATATTACGAGCAGGGCGGGCAATTGCTCGATGCGTTCGTGTTTGACAACACCGACATCAACGGCATGCCGCTGTACCTCAAGGCGGGTCAGTTCACCGAGTACTGGGGCAACTCACTGTTCTCCCCCTACCAGGGCATCTCGGTCGCGCAGGGAGGGCTGGACCTTATCAAGGCGCTTTCCTCGCCGGGCACGCAAACCAAAGAGTTGCTCCTTCCGCGTCCCCAGATCAGCGTCACTGCTCAAATAACGCCGACGGTCTCCCTGTCCGGGCAGTACGACTTTGCATGGGATGCCAACCGCATTCCCACGGGCGGAACGTTTCTCGGTCCGTATGACCCGCTGGCTACGGGGCCGACCAGTCTCTACGCTGCCGCACTTCCGAGCGCGCTGTTGGGTCTCCCGCCTGGAGGCTACATCCCGATCAACGTCACTCAAGGCAAGGCGAACACTCCAAGCGACATCAACAGTAACTTCGGCCTGAAGTTGAACTGGACGCCCAGCTTCTTGAATGGCGACATGGGTTTCTATTACCGCCGTTTCGATGCAACCCAGCCATGGGTGCTGTCTGACTTCAACAAGCTGGGCCTGCCGACCGACTATCATCTTTCCTACGACCAAGGCACCCAGCTGTTTGGTTACAGCCTCGATACGACCTTCGGCAGCGTGAGTACCGGTTTCGAGGCGTCGTACCAGCGCAATACCGCACTCAATAGCAGCCCCTCCGCGAAGGTGCCCAACGAGCCAGAGGGCGCGAAGGGCAATGTGCTGAACCTGATCGCAAACGCCATCGTGCCGTTGTCACATACGGCACTTTGGGATACCGGCACCGTGGTTGCGGAGCTGTCGTACACGCAGCTGTTGTCGATTTCGCAGAATGAGCTGCTCTACAACGGTGTGGGCTATGCAGGCTGTCCGACCGACGATAAGTGGGACGGCTGTTCGACCAAGCACTACGCCGGTCTTACCGTCTCGTTCAATCCGCAATGGCTGCAGGTATACCCCGGCGTCGATCTGAGCATGCCGATCTCGGACACGTTCGGCCTCTATGGGAATAACGCGTTGAATGGCCCTCAGCCCACCGAGCAAGGCACCGAGAACTATTCGGTCGGCCTGAGCGCGTTGATCCATGCCAAGACGACTGTGACGTTGGCCTACAACGGTTACTGGGGACGCGTAAACAGCACTGCGAAGACGCCGAGTGGCCTGGTCTACGACGCCACCGGCAACGGCCTATTCGCCCTCGACGATCGTCAGTGGTTCTCGTTGACCATCCAGACATCGTTCTGAAACTCACACGAGCATTGGGAGACATCCATGAAGATTCTGGTTCATCTGGCTGCGGCTGGCCTGGTGACGCTGTACGGAGCCAGCGCGCTGGCCGCAGTGTCACCTGACGAGGCGAAGCAGCTTGGCAGTACGTTGACCCCATTCGGCGCCGAGAAGGCAGCCAGTGCCGATGGCGCGATCCCCGAGTACACGGACGGCCTTTCAAAGCCGCCAGCCGGCTATGTGGCAGGCAGCGGAAAATGGCCCGATCCTTACACTGGTGAGAAGCCCGTCTTCAGCGTCAGTGCCACAAACATGTCGCAATACGCCGACGAGCTGACGCCCGGTGCGAAGGCGCTGCTCGAACGGTTTCCGACTAACCGCATCGACGTGTATCCGACGCATCGGACCATGCACTATCCGCAATGGGTGCTGGATAACTCGTTGAAAAACGCGACCACGGCAAAGCTGGTCGGCAAGATCGAGGGTGATGGCGTGGAGGGGGCATTTGGCGGCGTCGCGTTTCCGATACCGAAGGATGGCTACGAGGTGATGTGGAACTACACCTTGAGCTTCCAGCGCGCGCTATATTCCGCGCAAAATGTCGGAGCCTATCTCGTCGACAGTTCGGGCTCGCGAATCGAGTTGCCCGTACTGAATGTGGTTGACTATCGGCCGTACTACGACCAGAGCCTGGCGGGCAAGAAGTTCGAGGGGCCGTATGACCGTTTCTGGGTACAGACCCAAACACCACCTGTAACGGCGGGAACGGCGGCACTGGTGGACTACCCGATCAATTACAGCGTGGCCGATCAGGCCAGCTGGGCATACTTCCCGGGTCAACGTCGCACCCGCATGGCACCGGATTACAAGTACGACACACCAGCTTCGAATTATGGCGGCGTACTGTTCTGGGACGAGGCGAACCTGTTCCATGGCCGGATGGATCGGTTCAACTTCAAGCTGATCGGCAAGAAGGAAATGATCGTCCCGTACAACAACTACGGGATATCACAGTTGCCTGCAGATGCGGTGTTCGGACCCAAACACATCAAGCCGGAGGCGTTGCGTTGGGAGCGACATCGGGTCTGGGTGGTGGAGGCTACCTTGAAGCCGGATGCGCGGCATGCGTATTCGAAGCGGGTCTTCTACGTCGATGAGGATAGCTGGACCCTCCTCGAAGCTGACGGCTACGGCCAGGACGGAAAGCTCTGGCGGGTCGGGCTGGACTTCGCGTTCTCCTACTACGACGGCGGTGGCGGCCAATACACCGGTGCGTATGCCTTCTACGATTTGCAGAAGGGCAACTATTTCGCTCTGTATGTCACTGGCTCGATGGGTGCTCCGCTAGTCAAGCCATCCGACAAGCTGGACAAGCCGACGCTGTTTACGCCTGCTGGCATGGGCGGGACGGGAATTCACTAGGTCACATTTCCAGTCGATCGCCCTCTCCTGTACGCAGGGGAGGGCCGATTCGAGGTTGCCCCTCCTGCACCAGGGCCGCAGCCTGACACGCCAGTCATCACTGTTTACCGAAGGCAGTCGGCGAGCGCCGGTTCGTTCGGGCAGCAGGCAACACGTTTGGAATGCTCAAGAGTGAAAATGTTTCAGCAAAGGTCGTGCGGTGCGACATGCAAGAGCGTGGTGATTGCCGTGTTGTGGGTCATGACGTCTGGCGGCCTCGCGGCGCAGTCGGTAACCGATGTCGGCTCGGCGTCTTCGGTCAGTGCCAACCCCACTTTGCACAAGGCCGCGGTGAGCAGGGATCCCTTTGTCGATCCGCTGGACGCGCCGGCAGCAATGCATGAGAACATCGCGCGCCTGCCCTTGATGTCGATAGCGAGCGCCGGCAAGCGGCTCGTTGCCGTAGGTATGCGCGGATTGATCGCGGTTTCCGACGACGGCGGACAGAGCTGGTCACAAGTACCCGCTCCTGTGAGCAGCGACCTGCTTGCGTTGAGCTTTCCCAATGCATCGCAAGGCTGGGCGGTGGGCCACGATGGCGTGGTGCTTCACACAGCCGACGGCGGCAAGACCTGGATCAAGCAATTCGACGGCCGCGATGCGGCCATAAAACTCGCCGCGAATTATCAGGCGCGAATCGACGCAGGTGATAAGACGCTGCAACCGTATCTGGACCAACTGACGCTCAACTACAAGGCGGGGCCATCGCTTCCGCTGTTGAGTGTGTGGTTCAAGGATTCCGAACATGGCATGGCGGTTGGCTCCTTCGGCATGGCCATCTCGACGGATGACGCCGGAAAGACCTGGCGGCCCATCCTGGAACGGATCGACAACCCGCAGTTCCTGCATCTGAATTCGGTCGGCGAGGTGGCGGGTGATGTGTACATTGCCGGTGAACAAGGAGCGATCTTCAAGCTCGATCAGGGCAGTGGAAAATTCAAGCTGACCCAGACCGACTACGCCGGAAGTTTTTTTGGCATCACCGGCAACCAGGATGTGCTGATTGCCTATGGACTTCGCGGCACCCTCTATCGAAGCGCCGACCATGGAGCCAGTTGGGGACGAGTGGAAAGCCCACTGCACGGCACGGTGACGAGCGCTGTTTATGTATCGCCAGGCAAGGCATTTGTCTTTGTGACGACGGCCGGCGAAGCGGTACGGGCTGATTCATCGTTGCACGACTTTCGGTCGCTGGGGCCGGCACGGCCGACGGTCAATACCGGGGTGCAGGTGACGACGGGCGGTGCATTGATCATTTCGGGTCTTGGCGGTCCGACTGCCATGGCGCTTCAGTGAAGGCTCCAAGGAAAAGTTGATGAGCACGACACCGAATGCTGAACGAATCGACTCGATGCGAGTCATCGGGAACCGCACCGACTTTGATTCGACATCCGGGTCGAAACTTGAGCGGCTCATTTTCAATCATCGGCACTGGATCATGGTCCTTTGCGGATTGTTGACCCTGTCCCTGGGTTTCATGGCGGCAAAGTCGACCATCAGCGCCAGCTACGAAAGGATGATGCCGCAATCGAGTCCCTTCATTCGGAACTACTTGGAGAACATCGATTCCCTGCGCAGTCTCGGCAACTCCGTCCGCGTCGTGGTGGAAAATCGCAAGGGGGACATTTACGACGCGAGGTATCTGAAGACCCTGCGCGAGATCAACGACAGGATCTACACGATCCCAGGGGTCGACAGACCCTTCGTCAAGTCGCTCTGGATGCCTGTCGTACGCTGGACAGAAGTCACTGAGGCCGGTTTCCAGGGTGGCCCGGTTATGCCGGACGACTATGATGGGTCGGCTGCCAGCATCAGTCGGTTGCACTTGAACGTGGCTCGCGCTGGCATCGTGGGTTCGCTGGTCGGCAATGACCAGCGTTCAAGCACGATCTTTGTGCCCTTGCTCGACCACTATGCCGATACCGGCAAACCACTCGACGCGCGGGCGGTGCATGACACCATCGAGCAGGTCAGGCGGACCTATGCCCGTGACGGTATCGATATTCACGTCATCGGCTTTGCCCAGCTGGTGGGTGACCTGATCCGTGGTCTGTTGCAAATTTCCCTCTATTTCGGCATTGCTGCGGCGATGGCGACGGCTGCCATCTACGCCTACACACGCTGCGTAAGAAGCACCGCGCTGGTCATCTATTGCTCGTTGACTGCCGTGCTGTGGCAGCTTGGCATTGTTCATCTGCTCGGCGTTGATATCGACCCGTATTCGATCCTGGTGCCTTTCCTGATTTTCGCCATCGGTGTCTCGCATGGCGCGCAAAAGATGAATGGCATCACGCAGGACATCGGTCGCGGCACGGACCGTTATGTGGCTGCAAGGTATACGTTTCGCCGACTGTTTCTTGCGGGCCTCACGGCGTTGCTGGCCGATGCGGTGGGATTCGCCGTGCTCATGTTGATCGACATCCCGGTCATCCGCGGGCTGGCGCTGGCTGCCAGCGTAGGCGTTGCCGTGTTGATCGTGACGAACCTGATCCTGCTTCCTGTCCTGCTTTCGTACACCGGCGTGAGTCGCGCCGCTGCCGAACGCAGCCTGCGTGCAGGCGACAATCAGTGGTTCGTCCGGCTGCTGGTGCCATTCACCCGTCGCCGCTATGCGATTGCTGCCGTCGTGGCCGCCGCGATGCTGGCGGCCGGTGGGCTGGTCATTGGCCAGCACCTGAAGATCGGCGATCTCGATCCGGGCGCGCCGGAGTTACGCGCCGATTCGCGTTACAACCGTGACAACGCCTATATCACTGGCCACTACCAGCTCTCGACCGACCAGTTTGCGGTCATCGTCAAGACGCCCGAAGGCGGCATCAACGATTTCAAGACGCTGCTCGAAATGGACCATCTCGAGCAGCAGCTGCGCGAGCTGCCGGGTGTGCAGACCACGATCTCCATAAGTGATCTGAGTCGGCGCAATACCGCTGCAGGATTTGAAGGTGATCCTCGCTGGATGACGATCAGTCGCGATCCGTACATCTCGGCTGAAGCCGTCAACGATGCGTACGTCGCGAACCCGGAACTCGTTAATGGCGCCCGTTCCGTGGCGCCGGTCGTGGCGTTCCTGGCCGATCATAAATCCGAGACGCTGGAACGTGTGGTCAAGGCCGTCGAGGCGTTTGCGGCGGACCACGGCACCAGGGACCGCATGTTCCTGCTCGCCGCAGGCAGTGCCGGCATCGAGGCCGCAACCAATATCTCGGTGGAAAAAGCGAACCGTCTGATGCTGCTGCTGGTCTATGCGGCGGTAGCGATGCTGTGCTTCATAACGTTTCGCAGCTGGCGTGCCGTGGTGGTTGCCATCGTGCCGCTCGTCATCACGTCGATTTTGTGCGAGGCGTTGATGGTGATGCTGGGTATTGGCGTCAAGGTGGCGACGCTCCCGGTGACCGCGCTGGGCGTGGGTATCGGCGTGGACTATGCGCTGTATCTGCTGAGCGTCCAGCTGACCTTGCAGCGACAGGGTCTTTCGCTGGAAGAGGCCTATCGCGACGCACTCAATTTCACCGGCAAGGTGATCGCGCTGATTGGCGTCACGCTCGCTGCAGCAGTGATGACATGGGCCTGGTCGCCGATCAAGTTCCAGGCGGACATGGGCATCCTGCTGACCTTCATGTTCGTGTGGAACATGCTGGGCGCTCTGATACTGATTCCGGCGCTATCGCACTTTCTTTTGCGCCGCGTTGAACCCAGGCAGGCTGGCGGTCGGCGTCAGCCCGGAGTAACGCAAGCGCGTGAGCCAGCCCATGAGACTGTGCCACTGGAATCTTGAGCCTCGACAGCCATCGCGGCAGGCGACGAGCGGACTGGACACGGCTCACAGCGCCAGTTGAAACACACGATCAGATAGTCGCTGGATGTCTAGGCAGTTCGTCTTCGCGCCCTCGCGTCGATCTCATCCAGGCATCTGCCGAACATTTGCATCGCCTCGCGCAGTGCTGTCGGTGGCAGCCCACAGTAGCCGAGGATCAAGCCTGGATATCGCGGTGGTTTGAGGTAATGCACGTCAACTGGATGAAGGCCAAGACCGCGGTCATGGGCAAGCGCGATCAATGCATTGACGGATGCATAGTCATAGTTGCGCAGCCACACGACGACGTGCATGCCGGCAGGCGTATCAACCATCTCGACACGATCACCGACGTGTTCGCGCAAACCGTCGAGCAACGCCTCGCGACGCGCTTGCAGCTCCTGACGCGCGTAGCGCAAATGTCGTTCGAAGCCACCGTCTTCCATGAAATGTGCAAGCGCCGTCTGCTCGATGCCCGATGAGGAAATATCATCGAAATACTTGGCCCTGACAAAATCCTCGCGCAATACAGCGGGCACCACCATGTAGCCAAGCCGTAGCGAGCCGAACAGGGCCTTTGTAAACGTGCCTGCATAGATGACGCGATCTCCCTCATCAAGAGAGCGCAGCGCCGCCAGCGGGTGCCCGTCGTAGCGGAACTCGCCATCGTAGTCGTCCTCCAGGATCCAGCACTGCTTCGCCGCCGCATAGCGCAACAATTCCAATCGACGCGTCGGGGACATCACGGCGCCGCTCGGGAACTGGTGAGAAGGCGTCACGCAGACCAATCGAGGCGCCAGCTCAGGCAGTTCGTCGCAGACGATGCCGTCGCTGTCGGTGCGTACGGCATGGACTTTCACACCGTGGGCGACAAAGGCCTGATAGGCACCGAAATAGTGAGGTTCCTCAAGCACTGCCGTATCATTTTCGTCGATGAGCACGCGCGCGCTCAGTGAGTAAGCTTGCTGTGTTCCATTGACGATCAGCACATTCTCCGGCAATGCCGTTACGCCGCGGCGCAGCGCCAGGTAGTCACATATCTGTTGGCGCAATGCATGCAGACCCTGAGTACCCACGCCTCTGGATGGGGTGCATGCAGCGGCGCGCGCGAGCTCGTGGCCCCACGCTGAGCTCAGCTCGGTACTGGTGAGCGGGTTTCCATATTGCAGGTCGTAAGGCAGGCCAGTATGCGGCCGGTAAGTCGCCCGGTCATAAATTTGTCGGGCGCGTTGCGCATAACGCGATGGTGGCGCGATCGTGGATTCTGGGGAACGCAACGCCGGCATGATCTGCAGCGTGGAGACGTAACTACCCGAGCCGGCGCAACCCTTGATGAAACCGTCTGCACGCAACTGCTCGTAGGCAGTCAGGATGGTAATGCGCGATAGACCAAGCTCCAGCGCCAGTGCGCGAGTAGGTGGGAGCCGCATACCCGAAGTCAGCCGGCCATTGAGGATGCCGCTTTTGATGGCACGAGTCAGCTGTGCGTATTGCGGTCCGTGGCCGTCAAGCTCGAGAAACATACGAATCAAAGCCTCCCAAGAGCATCAGGAATTTCAGAACGCGAGTGGTCTCACATAGCCGGCGCAGGCGTCCCGTCGGACCACTTACTGGCCGGCACCATGAATACGTTTATCTTTTCGCCGGCCTGAAACTGCGGGTTGAGCACGACCGGAGATCCTGGCAGGTCGGCACCCCAATCCGCTTTGACCGAGGTATAGAACATCAGGTGAGGCATCCAGTGCCCCGCGGAATCATTCAGGTAGGCCTGTTTCGACATCATGTAGCACATCGCGCCAGGCTCCAGAGGCGGCAACTGTTTGCTGACGAGCGCCGTCTTGATGCCTTCCATGATTTGGTTTCTGGATTGTCCGGCGAGAGCCAGCTCAGTCCTTTTCTTTGTTATGGGCAAGATCGATCGTGCTGCTTGCGGATTGAAGCATGTGGGTCCACGCAACCTGGGGTTCCAGAATTCCGGGAAATCGAACTGCGCTGACCAGGATCGGTCGACCATGCATACAAAGCCGTTCTTGCCTTCGACCGCGGTGACGTAGCCATGTGGGCTGAGAACCAGGATCGTGGCTTCCCCGGAAATCGCCTTGGGCGCTGCGCTTCGTGCCAGTGCGATTTCCGCGTAGCGGTCCCCCATCAGGTATTGGGACAGAGGCGCCATGCTCGGGTAGGCAGGTGGTGGATTTTGAGCCGACGAACTTTCAGCAGCAGCTATGGCTAGAAGCATGCCCAGCATCACGTAGAACGTTAAGCGGCCTGCACCTTGCTTCATTTCAATCTCCTGATCTGGTCGCGTAGGCGTCATGAAGGTCTGACTCTTTCCTGTCGAACCCGGATGGCGCCCAAGCCAAAGGCGTCAGTGAGCGAGTCTCTTAACCGACGAACGAGATAGGGCGAAATCGACATTCGATCGGGATCGGGCGTAAAAAAGTGGGCAAGAGCCCGTACCGAGAGGCCGTGCCCCGCGGCACGGGCCGCCTCAAACCACCCCGCTCGGTTGTGGGCCCAGCTAGCTCCGTTCCTGCCCGGCCCGTGGTCGCCGCGAGCGGTTCGCTGGGCGTCGCCGGCAAACCGGCCGAAAGCATGTTCTTCCTGATGGAGCCTGCAGCGACTAGCACGCATGAGGTCGAACCCGTGCGCCGGCGCCAAACGAATGCTCGCTGGTGTCGAGCATCTTTATGAATGGTTTAAACAGAGGCGCATGTTTTGAGAATTGGTAATGAAGATCTGAATTAATTGGTTATACGCAAGGTTGGCTATGAAAATGCGATCTGGATGGCTATGTACTTTTTTTTTGGTTCACTTACCGTGAAGCCGGAGTTGCCATAACGATGGCTAAATTGTTAACACCGAGACCTTTGATCTATCCAGCCGTCCAGGTCGTTCAATATCTTCGATACAGATGTAGGGTGAGTTGCGATTACCCATACGGAAATTCGACAGTGGGCAATGTCAAGATCCCAAGTTGCTCCAGTTGATTTCAATTTAAACCGAAGCCATTGGTGCATCCATGCGTGCGAAATTCTATTCGGATGAATTTAGGGCTGAAGCTATTCGATTGGTGGTTCAGCAGCGCTTCTCCGCTTCGGAGGTGGCGGCGAGGCTCAACATTCGCAGTGAGACCGTACTGACATGGGTAAGGCGATTTCGCTACAAAAGGTCGCAGTTATATGAGGCGGATCGATTGAAGACAAGGCTCCATGAGATAGCTACGGAGCGCGATGTGTTGATCGAGCTAGCGACCCGTTTGCTGGACAAAACAGGATAAATCTCAGGCCATGCCATTCCAGGATGAAAAGGCTTGCGCTTAAAGCTTACGAGTTGTGGTTGATAAACGTTTATGGCTCCAGCTCGCTGGTGATGGATAGACCCAAGTTGTTATTCGAATTACGGCTTTGGGCGGAATTGTTCTGGCCCAAGGTAATAATTAATCGGAGGGTATCTCATGAAACTTCGGGTCACAAAGATTTCTTCGGCAGTCCGTCTGGCGCTTTCGCTGGGAGCTGTCATCGCGGCGGGTGCCACGAGCGCAGTATTCGCACAGAATCAACCCGCGCCGACGCAGGGCAATACCAATCCAGCCACTCCTCAACAAGCGTCTACCTTGCAGACCGTGGTGGTTACCGGTTCGCACATTCGTCGCGTGGATCTGGAAACGGCCAGCCCGGTTGTGACCATCGACCGTGCAGCGATCAAGGCCAGCGGCAAGCTGACCCTGGGTGACCTGGTGCAGGATCTGCCGGCGGTTACCGGCGGCAACACCAACCCACAGGTCAACAACGGCGGTGGTACCGGCGCCACCAGCATTGGTCTGCGTGGCCTGGGCCCGAACCGCACTCTGATTCTTGTCGACGGTCATCGGGTGATGGGCATTTCACTCGGTGGTGTGATCACTACTCCAGTTAATGGTGATGCCGCGGACGTCAACTCGATTCCGGCGGCGATGATCGATCACATCGATGTGCTGACTACCGGCGCGTCCTCGATCTATGGTTCCGACGCGGTCGGTGGTGTGGTCAACTTCATTCTGCGCAAGGACTATCAGGGCGCCGAGTTCTCGACGAACTTTGGTGAGTCCGATCACAACGACGGCGAGCAGCAGGGCTACACCTTCACGTTTGGCCAGACGTCCGACAAGGGCAGCATCATGGGCGGCGTGGACTACAACAAGACGGATGGCATCCAGGCTGGCAGCCGTGCCTTCTCCCGAAATGCCGTGACGGTGTACGGCACGAACGGAAAAGGTCCGTCCGCACCGCAGCCGCCGTCCGTGTTCATTGGTGGTTCCAGCTCCGCGCCAAACGGGCATATCCAGCTGGCTGGTTCCAACTTTGCGGGTGCCTTCCCGGGTTGCCAGAGCGGCTTCGTTGCTCACAATCCCGGTGCCGGCACTGACGCTGCCTCCGACTACCATTGCTTCCAGAACAATGGTCCGGCCAGCGACAAGTACAACTACGCCACGGTCAACCTGGTGCTGACGCCGCAGGAGCGCACCAATGCTTTCCTGATGGGCACCTACAACCTGAGTGATCATGTCAGCGTTTACCTGGATGCCTATGTCAACAAGACCTCGTCCAATTCGGCGGTGGCACCGTATCCCCTGACGACCGATGGCGGCTTTCAAATATCGTCAGCCAACTACTACAACCCGTTTGGCGTCAATTACCAGAGCGGCCAGAGCAATTTCGGTGTACGTCTCACCGCGCTGGGCCTGCGCGAGACTTTCGCCGGCATGACCCTTGCGCAGATTCACACCGGATTCAAGGGTGATTTTCCGATCGGCAACCAGACCTGGCAATGGGATGTGGGCCTTGACTACGGCCACGCCAGCATGACCGAAACGGCCACCGGCCTGATCAATCTTACTGTGCTGAATCAGGCAGCCGGCCCGTCCTTCAATAACGGTGGCGTGATTACCTGCGGCACTCCAGCGGCTCCCATTGCCAGCTGTATTCCGTTCAACCCGTTCGACATCACCACCCCGCAATCGATCGCCTCGCTGCAGGCGGCCTCCGCGCCGGGTCTTGCAACCAGTAACACGATCGAGAAGATCTGGCACGCCGACTTGAATGGCGGCGTGTTCGACCTGCCCGCGGGTACCATCAATCTGGCGGTCGGTGCGGAATATCGCCAGGAGTACGAACACAACCAGGTCGACGGTCTGCTGACGATCAATCCGGCCACCGGCACGTGCACCCTGGGAAGCGTTTGCGGCGCCGGCTTGCAGGGTGGCTACAACGTCAAGGAAGCCTATGCCGAAGCGTTCTTTCCTATCTTGAATGACCTGCCGTTCGCCAAGTCGTTGAACATCGACATCGGCGATCGCTATTCGAAGTTCAGCTCCTTCGGCACCACCAACAACCTGAAATTGGCTGTTGAGTGGAAACCGATCGACGACTTGTTGCTGCGTGGCACGCTTGCCGAGGTGTTCCGCGCCCCGAATCTCCTCGAAGTCTTTGGCGCGCCGTCTTCTTCTGCGTACCGCATTTCCAACGATCCGTGCACCGGCTACACCGGCACGCCGGTCAACCCGGCCTGCGTCAACGTGAAGACCGACGGCAGCTTCGTCGACCAGCTGGTGGTCCAGGACCTGCAGGGTACGGGCCTCGTATCCGGCGCCACCTACGCCAACATCCCGATCAAGCCGGAACATGGCAAGACATTCGATTTTGGTGCCGTCTACAGTCCGTCCTGGGCTCCGGGGCTGTCCTCGACGGTGGATTTCTGGCATCTGTATCTGAATGACGTCATCACCACCATTGGCGTCCAAAGCTTGCTAGGGCTCTGCTCGTCTGGCGACCTGGCCTACTGCCGGTTTATCTCGCGCTACCCCAGCGGTCCCAATCAGGGTCAGCTCACCGCGCAGACTCTGCAGCCAACCGGGAATCTGGGCACGACCAGCACGGGCGGTGTCGACTTCTCGCTGAACTACAAGCTGCCGGAGTTCTCGTTTGGCAAGTTCAACGTGGGCATGAATGCCACCTACCTGAAGTACTTCAACGTGCAAACGGCGCCAGGAAACATCGCCAATTCCACCTACACCGACGCCGGACATTTCATGCCGTTCGGTTCTGCGCAGGCGGCGGCTTGCCCGGGTGCCGTCGGAAACTGCCTGTTCCCGCGCTGGAAGGCTCAGGGCTATGTGAACTGGCAGTTGGGTGACTGGGACGCTTCATGGCGTCTGCGTTACATCGGCCGCTTCCAGATGGGTTCGCAGAGCCCGTCGCAGGACGTGTTCCCGGATGGCACATGCTTCTATGGCAGCTACTGCACGATTCAGGGAGCAGAGTACAAGTACGGTTCGACCACCTATAACGACGTCTCGCTGGGCTACAACATCGAAACGTTGAACACGCGCGTCGAATTCGGCGTCAACAACCTGTTCGACAAGCAACCGCCGCTCTTGTACGCCAACAACGTGCTCAATGCGAATACCGACCCGAGCGATTTCGACACGATTGGTCGTTACTTCTGGGGCCGGGTCACGGTCAAGTTCTAGGCTTGGCTTGATTCCAGGCCAGACTGGATGTTTCAACCTTGCAGGGCCGCGCAAGCTGATTGCGCGGCCCTGCTTTTTTGTGGCGTGACATGCCTGCGATTCGCTGTGCGGCTTGCCGTTACGCATGCCCTGGATCGGCGCCGTGTATCCTGTGCTCCCGTCCTTACGCTTGTGCGCGGTCCTCGTTCCCCTTGCCAATGCAGCAGATGGCGAACCCAAGCCGTGACAAAAAGTCCAGAAATCCACCGCAATGGAAGTAAATTCGACAATCCCTGGAGACCCGGAAGGCCGCAAAAGATCGACATCGGCGCCGGACGCCGCTGACTGGCGCGTCTGCGTTGCACCTATGATGGACTGGACCGATCGGCACTGCCGCTATTTCCACCGGCTGCTGTCGCCGCGGGCGCGGCTGTATACCGAGATGGTGACCAGCGCGGCCCTGGTGCGCGGCAAGCAGCTGCGGTTGCTCGAACATAGCCAGCAGGAGCATCCGGTCGCCTTGCAGCTCGGTGGCAGCGATCCTCAGGAGCTGGCGCAGGCGGCGCGTTTTGGCGCCGAGGCTGGGTATGACGAGATCAATCTCAATGTGGGTTGCCCGTCGGATCGGGTGCAATCGGGCCGTTTCGGCGCCTGCCTGATGCGCGAGCCGGCGCTGGTCGGCGATTGTGTAAAGGCGATGCGCGACGCGGTAAGCGTGCCGGTCACGGTGAAATGCCGTATCGGCGTGGATGATCAGGACGATTACGCGGGCCTGCAGCATTTCACCGAGACGATGCTGGAAGCCGGTGTCGAGGTGCTCGCGGTGCATGCGCGCAAGGCGTGGCTGCAAGGACTCTCGCCGAAGGAGAATCGCGAGATCCCGCCGCTCGACTACGAGCGGGTATATCGGCTCAAGCGGGAGTTTCCGCAGCTGGTGGTGGTGATCAACGGGGGCATTACCACGGTCGCCGAGGTGCAAACGCACCTGGCGCGGCTGGACGGCGTGATGCTGGGTCGCGCGGCCTATCACGATCCCTATCTGCTGGCGCAGGTCGAGACAGCGCTGTATGGCGAACCGTTGCCGCAGCGCGACGACGTGCTGCGCCACCTGCGACCCTACGTGGAGGCCGAGTTGGCGCGCGGCACGGCACTGAAGCACATCAGCCGGCATTTGCTGGGGCTGTACCAGGGCGAGCCGGGGGCGCGGGCTTTCCGCCGCACGATCAGCGAGGGGGCGCATTTGCCCGGGGCGGGCTGGGAGCTGATCGAGCAGGCGCTGGCGCCATGTTCAGTAGCGGCGTGACAGCTGAACGCCGTCCGGTCAGTATTCAGCCCTGATTGCCTAGGCTGAGCACATCGGCAGGTGCCGGGCGGAACGATCACGCATGCCAACCCACAAAAAATTCATCCCTGTTCTGCTCGCATCGCTATGGCTGGGTGCCGTTGCGACGGCGTCGGCACAGACGGTGGAGCCGCCAGTGACGCTGAATCAGGCTGTACTCAAGGTGCAGCAGGACACGGGTGGCAGGGTGTTGTCGGCCGAGCCGTACTCGGTCGACCATAAAACAAGGTACTTCATCAAAGTGCTCACGCCGGACGGACATGTACAGAAGCTGGTGGTGCCCTCCGAGGTAAGCCGGAATCCGGCGACCGGTCAGTCAACCAAGAATCCGCCCCCGAGACACGCGGGCAGCAAGGAGAAACACTGATGCGCATCCTTTTGGTAGAGGACGAGGCGCCGTTGCGCGAGACGTTGGCAGCACGCCTGAAGCGGGACGGCTTTGCGGTCGATGCGGCGCAGGATGGCGAAGAGGGGATCTACCTCGGCCGCGAGGTGCCGTTCGATCTGGCGATCATCGACCTGGGTCTGCCGAAGATGTCCGGCATGGAGCTGGTCAAGGCGCTGCGCGAGCATGGCCAGCGTTATCCGATCCTGATCCTGACCGCGCGCGGCAGCTGGCAGGACAAGGTCGAGGGGCTGAAGTACGGCGCCGACGACTACCTGGTGAAACCCTTCCACGTGGAGGAGTTGCTGGCGCGGATCAACGCGTTGGTGCGTCGGGCCAGTGGCTGGTCCAAGCCGATCCTGGCCTGCGGCATGATCAAGCTCGACACCACCGCGCAGACGGTGACGGTGGAAGGCAAACTGGTCGACCTGACCAGCTATGAGTACAAGGTGCTGGAATACCTGATGCTGCACGCGGGTGAGCTGGTCTCCAAGGCCGACCTCACCGAGCACATCTACCAGCAGGATTTCGATCGCGATTCCAACGTGCTCGAAGTGTTCATTGGCCGGCTGCGGCGCAAGCTCGATCCGGAAGGCACCCTCAAACCCATCGAGACGGTACGTGGACGCGGATACCGCTTTGCCATCCCGCGCACCGACGGCGACGACGAATGAGCCCGCGTCGCCGCGCCGCCCGCCTTCACTGGCGGCGCGTGCGGCGATCGCGACCGGGTTCGTGCTGGCCGGTTTTCTCGGGCTGGTCGGCGTAACTCTGTCGCAAGCGAACAAGGAGCGCGCGCTGAGCGGGCTGCAGGAACGCCTGCAGAATGACGCGATCGCGTACATCACCAATTTCGACGTCAATCGCTACGGCAAGCTGCTGCCGCCGGACACATCACCCGATCCGAATTTCCTGCGGCCTGGCTCCGGGCTCTACGCGGTAGCGCTGGGTGAACACGGCTATCGCTGGGCATCGTCGTCGGCGATCGGTCTGGATTTCAATTTCATCACGCCGCTGGAGCCAGGGCAGAGCCAGTTCATCGGACCGATCGATACCCGCATGGGCCGGCTGTACTACTACAGCTATGGCGTGGCGCTCGATACGGCGGAGAAGAAGTCCGTGCGGTTCACCATCATGGTGGCGCAGACCGAGGATCAGCTCGAAGGCGAGAACGCGGTATACCAGCGCGTCGTGCTGATCGGGCTGTCGATCCTCGGCGTCATGCTGGTCGTGCTGCAACAGCTGCTGCTGCGCTGGAGCCTGACCCCGCTGCGCAAGGTGGCCAGCGACATGAGCCGGGTCGAGCGTGGTGAGAGCGCGCACCTGGACAGTCAGTACCCGCTGGAGCTGACGGGACTGACCGAACGCATCAATGCCTTCATCGACAATGAGCGCGAGCAGCGCACGCGTTACCGACATACCCTGGCCGATCTGGCGCACAGCCTGAAAACCCCGCTGGCGGTGATCCGCTCGCAGCTGGAATCGGCGACCGTCGAGGAGCCCTCGCGTCGCAGCGGCGTGCTCGATCAGGTGCGCCGGATGGACGAATTGGTGGCTTACCAACTCTCACGCGCCGCCACTTCCGGTCGGCAGACTTTCGCCAGCGCGGTACCGATCGCCGGTCATGCCGAGGATCTCGTGCAGAGTCTGGAAAAGGTCTATGCCAGCAAGAATGTGCTTTGCGAGTTCGATATCGACGACGACGCGGTGTTCTACGGCGAGCAGGGCGATCTGCTGGAGTTGATGGGCAACCTGCTGGAGAACGCGTTCAAATGGGCCGGTCACCGCGTGCTGCTGGTGGTGAAGACGCAACCGGCGTCCGGACGTCAGCGCCCGGGTTTGCGCATGAGTGTGGAAGACGACGGCCCCGGCATCGCCGATGAAAAAATCGAACGTGTCCTGCAACGCGGCGTGCGCGGCGATGAGCGCGTACAGGGCCACGGTATCGGCCTGTCGATCGTGCAGGACATCGTGCATGCGTACAACGGCGAGCTGGTGGTGGATCGCTCGCCGGAATTCGGCGGTGCCCGCTTCAGCGTGAGCTTGATTCCCACCTGAGTCAGCCGGATTGACTCGACTTCAGTGTGCGCGATGGAATGGCGGTGGTTCGCTCGAGACGAACGCTTCCAGCGGCTTGGCCACAGCAAGTCGGCTACCGGTGGGCGTTCAGCAGTGATTCCACGAATGGCCCGGCATCAGGCCGAGCGCTTACTGGATGGATCCAGGCAACAGTGATTGCCAGCCAAGACGCGGCAGGTGGCCGGTTGCGGGTGGAGGCGCGGGCGTCGCGCCGCCGGAGTGATCACCGCCGCTGCTGCCGGATGTGCTGCTGGAACTGTCGTTGCTCGAGCTGCGTGCCGTGCCATCGCGGTTCAGCCCCAACGCATCACCGTTGGTGTTGGTGTTGCCACCATCGTGTGGGTTGCTGCTTTCTGCGGTTGCGCGCGAGGAGTTGTCCTGATCCTGGGCGCACAGGCTCGTCGCGGCGGCGCTGGTCCCCGCGACGCACAAGGCGAAGCTGATAAACCAAAGTTTGGCACGCATGGCGATCCAATCTCCCCGACCCGCAAGCGAAGACACGGATCGTCCCAGAAACACCGGCTTGATGCCAGTGCTGCGGATGCAGGTTCTTGCGCCGAGACAGGACGAATGCCTGCCGCACGGCGTGCCGCCGGGCTAGAATCCGGCGATGCCGATCCTGCCTCATTCCCTGTTTAGACGCCGCTGGTCAGATCCCACCCCTGCGCCTGAGGTCGGTTGATGCAACCGGCACAGCTTCTGGCGGCGCTCGCTGCGGGTGAATCGCTCTCGGGTGCCGCTCTGGCGATACAGACCGGCGTGACCCGCGCGGCGATCTGGAAACAGGTCGAGGCCTTGCGCGCTCGCGGCGTGCCGATCGAAGCGCGCGGGGCGGCCGGCTATCGGCTGCCGTGGCCGCTGCAGATGCTGGATGCCGGGCAGATCCGGGCCGCATTGCCGGTGGCGCTGGCGAGCTCGCTGGGTGCTCTGGAGGTGCATTGGGAGCTCGACTCCACCTCCAGCGAATTGCAGCGGCGCGGTCCCCAGGCCGCCGACTTCAGCGTGCTGCTCGCCGAAACCCAGACCGCCGGACGTGGCCGACGTGGCCGGGAATGGCTATCGCCGCCGGGGCTGAATGTGTATCTGTCGTGCCTCAAGCGCTTCGAGCAGGGTTTTGCCGCCCTGGCTGGCCTCTCGTTGGCGATCGGCGTGATCGTATTGCGCGCATTGGAGGATCTGGGCGTCGCCGGTGCAGGCCTGAAATGGCCCAACGACGTGCTGGCCGTCGCCGAGCCACAGCGTGGCAAGTTGGAGCGTGGCAAGTTGGGCGGCATCCTGGTCGAGCTGAGCGGCGAATATCAGGGGCCATGCGCTGCAGTCATCGGCATCGGTCTCAACCTGCGACTGACCGACGCGCTGCGCGAGCAGGCCGGACAGCCGGCTTGCGACCTGGCCGCACTGACCGACGGCGCGCCGCCTGATCGCAATCGCGTGGCGGCGGCATTGATCTCGGCCCTGGTCGATGGCCTGCGGCAGTTCGAACGTGACGGTTTTGCCGGCTTCGTGGCGGACTATGCGCGGCACGATGTATTGCGCGACCGACCCCTGCAATTAAGCGGCGCGCTCGGGACATTCGAGGGCATCGGTACCGGTGTCGATGCCCGTGGTGCACTGCAGGTGCGCATGGCCGATGGCAGCCTGCGCCTGGTCGACAGTGCCGATGTCACGGTGCGAAGCGCATGAAGCTGCTGCTCGATCTGGGCAATACGCGCCTGAAGTGGGCGTTGCAGCAGGGCGGCGGATGGCTGGCGCAGGGCTCGGTAGCGTGGGATGAGGCTGCGCAGGACAAACGAACACTGGCCGATGTTCTGTCCGCTGACTGGTCCGCATTGCCGCTGCCATCGGCCGTGTTTGGCGCCTCGGTGGTGGACGCCGCTCGCGAACAGCTGGTTGCTGCATGTGTTGCCAACGCGTTCTCCGCTGAACTGACTTGGTTGCGCACGCCGGCCAGCGCCTGCGGTGTGCGCAATGCGTATGCCGAGCCGCAGCGACTCGGCGTGGATCGGTTTCTGGCGATGGTGGCAGCGTATGCGGATGGCCACGCGCCCTGTGTGCTGGCCAGCGTGGGTACTGCGCTGACGCTGGATGCGCTGGACGGCGACGGACGTCATCTGGGCGGTCTTATCGCACCAGGGCCGCAGCTGATGCAGCAGTCGCTGCTGGACGCGACGGCGCGGGTGCGGCCGGAGCGACCGGGCGACATTCTGGAACTGGCAGACAACACGGCCGACGCAGTCGCCTCGGGCTGCTGGCAGGCGGCGGCGGCGCTCGTCGAGCGGTTTGCGACGCGGATGACGCCGCGGCTGGCGGGGGCGCCAACACTGGTCCTCGGTGGTGGTGATGCGGCGCGCCTGCAGCCCCTGCTTTCGCTACCGGTGCAACTGAGCCAGGACGGAGTGCTGCGCGGTCTGGCGGTGTGGGCCGGCGCGCATGTGGCGGCCTCAGGGCCCGGTTAGAATGGGCGGTTGCCAGCGGTGAGGGGAATCGATGTTTCTGCGTCTGCTGTTTGTACTCTTGAGCGCTCTCAATATCGCGGTAGGTGCGTGGCTGCTGTTGGGTCAGCCGTATGTGCGCGGCGGCAATGTCACGGATCCCGATGTTGCGGAATTGCGCTTGCTGTCCGAGCTGCCAGAGCCCGCCGCCGCGGCCTCGACTCCGCGCACGATCGCTGGCCCGACGGCAGCGATCGTCCCGCAACGTGCGCTCAGCTACAGCTGTCTCGCACTGGGCCCGTTCGCCACTCCACAGGATCTGCGCAATGCGCGGCAGACATTTGCTGCGCAGGCCACACGCATGCGTTCACGCCAGGAGCAGGCCAGCCAGACCAGCGGCTGGTGGGTGTATCTGCCCTCCGCCGGCAGCCGCGCGCAGGCGCTGGCGCTGGCACGGCAGCTCGCAGCGCACAACATCGGCGACTACTTCGTGACGGGCAGTTCCGGCGATCAGGCCAATACCATTTCGTTGGGCCTGTTCAAGGATCCGGCGAACGCTCGCAAGCGCCGCGACGACGTGATCGCCGCCGGTTTCCCCGCCCGCATGAGTGAACGCAGCGAGAACGTGCCCGAATACTGGCTGGATCTGGTAGTCCCCGACAGCGCAAGTTTCGACTGGCGCAGCCGCATTCACGGCACCGGCGTCGGTTCGCACAGCACCAGCTGTTTTTGAACGAAGCGTCGGATTTTGGGCGCGCGCCCGGTGTCGGGCCCTGCTAGAATCCCCGACCTTCGCCGGCATAGCTCAGTTGGTAGAGCAACTGATTTGTAATCAGTAGGTCCCCAGTTCGAATCCGGGTGCCGGCACCAAGTAGTCCAGGGTCTGCGATGGGTTGAACCTCGCAGGCCCTTTTTTTTCTTGTTGCTGGACGATGGCGAATCGTCAAGACGATCGATTTACTCAATCGCGGCTGCCTTGCGCCCGTGCCGTCGGAAGAAGCCTCGCTTGGCAGAACTGTATAGACCGAGGAGATAGGTAACAAAAGAAAATCGACGCATGTCTATCGTGCGAGGTGTATAAGTCGGCGATAGCGGTCATCGCTAGTCGGCCGTTGGCGTCGTGACGCGAAATTGAGAAATGGTTTCGTGCCAAGTTGCGGAAAGCGCATTTATTTGCGTAATTCGCAATATATTTCATCTGCTGGATTCAACTCCACGCCTTGAATCTTCACCATTCATCGACAGCAAATTTCATTCATTGCGGATAGACACCGTTCGTCTCACACTCGAAAGTATGGGGTCGTGGGGAATGCCATATCCATATAAAGAGGGGGCGATTGGGGACATGCGGGGGCATGTTTGCCGGGGAAGGGGAATCAACATTGAGATGCACATGACCATGGCGCTCGAACACGGTTGCGTCGTCGCGTGTATCGCTCCCCAGGTTGAGTCGATGTTTTCAAGACCGTCTTGAGGTTATGCAGCGCGGACATCAGGGGGAAGAAATTTAGTTGATGCAGGCCAGACGGGAGCAGGTGCAAGTGTGAAGAGCGGAACCCCGAGTAATCGGGCCAAAGATGCAAGCGGAACGTCGTAAGTGTTATTCGCAAAGTGGATCGGGTAATCGTGCCATCAACTTTTTGACCAACTTACACAAGGAGCTTCATCATGAAACAACGTTGTTTTGTACTCGGTGCTTCGATCGCAGCCGCATTGGCCACCGCACCGGTCATGCTGATGGCGCAGCCGGTCGCAAGCGGCGGCAACGGCGAAGCACCCCGGGTTACCCAGGCCGTCAGCAACACCAGCCTCGTCACCATCCCCAAGACCCATCTGGCATTTGTCGCCAAAGCCTCTGCAAGTACCCCTCTGCCTGCCACGAACACCATGAAGCACCTGCAGCTCGTGCTCCGGCCGAGCCCGCTGCGTGCTGCGGAAATGCAGCAGCTGATCAGCAATCAGCACAACCCAAAGTCCCCGCAGTTCGACAAGTGGATTACGCCGCAGCAATTCGGTGAACAGTTTGGCGTAGCCGACAGCGATATTGCAGCTGTGACAGCGTGGCTGACGTCGCAGGGCTTCACCGTCAACACTGTGTATCCGAACAAGACGCAGATCGATTTCAGCGGTACCGTCGCACAGGTGAACCAGGCGTTCCACACTCAGGAAAACATTTACACGATCAACAAGGTCAAGCATCTCTCCAACTCGAGCGACATCAGTATCCCGGCCGCGCTGCAGAATGTGGTCGCCGGTGTGATGGGCTTGAATGACTTCCATGCGCAGTCCTTCGCCAAGAAGCCCACGATTGCGCAGTGGAATGCGTCGAAGAAGGGCTTTGTCGCGAAGAACGCGAAGCCGACCATGCCCAAGCAGATCAGTCAGGCCGTCACCTTCAATGGTGGTGCCTTGCGTGGTCTGGTGCCGGATGACATGGCCACGATCTACAACGTCTCTTCGATACGCGCCAATGGATTGACCGGAACCGGCGTCACGATCGCGGTGGTTGAAGACGGCGACATGGTGCCGGACGACTGGACCAATTTCGTCAGCACCTTCAATCTCGGTCAGTACAACGGCACGTTCACCCAGTTCAATCCGGCCCCGCCCAGTGGCACGAACAACTGCTTCGATCCCGATGCCATTTTCGGCTTCAACCAAGATGACACTGAGACCCTGCTCGACGCGGAGTGGTCGACCGCGATCGCACCGGGCGCGAACATCGAGGTCGCCACCTGCTCGGACTACGATGCTGACTTCAACCCCACCACCACGAACTTCTTCGGCGGCGTCTTCATCGCAGCGACCAACTTGATCAACGGCAGCACGCGGCCGGACGTTATCAGTGCGAGCTACGGGTATGGCGAGTTCTTTACCGATAGCGCCAGCAAGACTGCGATCGACCTGATGTGGGCACAGGCTGATGCCGAAGGTATTTCGGTGTTTGTCTCCACCGGTGATTCCGGTTCCAACCCGAGCTTCAACGGCGGCGTCATCAACGGCTATGCGGGCAACACGGCAGTCGATGCCAACTCGTTTGCCACGTCGCCGAACGATACCGGGGTGGGCGGCACCGACTTCGCGGACGTTCTCACCAACACGACGAGCAAATACTTCTCGTCCACGCCGAACGCGAATTACGGCACGGCGTTGTCCTACGTGCCTGAAATTCCGTGGAACACTTCGTGCGGAAACGGCGTCGCCGCGACGTACATGGGCTTCAGCAGCGCCATTGCTTACTGCCAGGAATACCTGAAGTACGATCCCAACGGTGATTATCTCACTTCCGAAGCTGGCAGCGGCGGTCCCTCGTCGGTCGATGCGAAGCCGGTATGGCAGCGGCTGATCAAGAATGCGGCGCAGGATCATTCGCGCGATCTACCCGATGTTTCGCTGTTCGGCGGTTCGTGGGGTGACATGACCTGGGTCATCATCTGTGACTCCTACTATCCGTGCACGCCGGGCTTCACGGGTCCGACCAGCCTGGAAGCGGGTACGTCATTGTCGTCGCCGATGTTCGCTGGTCTGCAGGCGCTAATGGATCAGGGCTTGCATGCGCGCGGTCTGCCGCTGGATCAGGGCAACGCGGCACCTACGCTGTATGCTTTGGCGGCTGCTGAGTACGGCGGTGCGACCGGTCCGACGCCGGCCAGCCTGGCTACCTGCAACGCCAACAATGGCGCCACGGGAACCAGCAGCTGCGTCTTCCACAATGTCACCAGCGGCTCGAACTCCACCCAGTGCATCCAGGAGCAGCCGGCGTTCCCGTTCAGCACGGCCAACTGCTATTTCTATGGCGGCGTGGATTACAACAACGTGCAGGTCGGTCTGACCACGACGGACGCCGCACCGACCTCGTATGGCATGGCCAACAAGGCATTCCCTGCGCAGCCGGGCTGGAGCTTTGCCAACGGCCTGGGTTCGGTGAACGCCACGAACCTGCTGATGGCCTGGCGCGCCTTCGTGTTTGCACCGCCCGCACCACCACCGGCCCCGTAATCGGAGCGGTATGGCAGCATCAGTGAGAGACCCTGTGGCTTAGTCCAGCAGGCGATTCAAATCCGATCCATGGCAGCCGAGCTGCCATGGATCGTTTTTTTAGGGGCTTGATCACGCTCATTGCCCTGCGCCTGGATTCACTGATGCCTGGTCGGGGGAGTCGACCGTTCACCAACAACGGCTGTAGCAGCAGGATACGCGGCGTCGAAGTAGCCGGGCAAAGCGCCCCCAGGCTGGTTCCGGTAAACTTCGGCAGGTTAATGAGCCAGCGTGTCGCAATTATTTTCGCGTGCTGGCGTGGCGGCGACGGATCCGGAAACATTCGCGTGTAGTGCGTAACTTCAGGCGTCGCCTTACCGGAGTCCACGGCGCAGGCGGTGTCCTCGGGTCTGAGCTCGCCGGTAGCGACAGGTAGGCAGAAGGGATATGGGCGAACAGACCGTTTCACTGATTGGCGTACCAACCGATATCGGCGCCGGGCACCGGGGCGCCTCGATGGGGCCGGAGGCACTGCGGGTGGCGAACCTGGCTGCGCGGCTGGAGCGACGCGGGCTGAAGGTGATTGATCGCGGAAACCTGCATGGACCCTTCAATCCATGGCAGCCGCCGCAGGATGGTTATCGGCATCTGGACGAAGTGGTGGCCTGGAATACGGCCGTCTATACGGCCGTGCATCAAGAGCTGCAGGCCGGGCGCATACCGATCATGCTGGGTGGCGATCATTGCCTGGCGATTGGCTCGATTTCGGCAGTGACGCGGCATTGCCACGATGAAGGCAAGCAGCTGCGCGTGCTGTGGCTGGATGCGCACACCGACTTCAACACCGCCAGCGCCACGCCATCGGGAAACATCCATGGCATGCCGGTCGCCTGCCTGTGCGGCAACGGTCCGGATGAGCTCACCGGGCTCAGCGGCGACACGCCGGCGACTACGCCGGGCGTGTTTCGCTATATCGGCATCCGTTCGGTGGACGAGGGTGAGAAGCGGCTGGTGCGCGAAGCGAACATGAGCGTCTTCGACATGCGCCATATCGACGAGGTCGGCATGAAGCGTGTCATGGAGGAGGCACTGGCCGGTATCGACGAAAACACCCATCTGCACGTCAGTTTCGATGTCGATTTCCTCGACCCCAGCATCGCTCCGGGTGTGGGTACGACCGTGCGTGGTGGCCCGAATTATCGCGAGGCGCAGCTGTGCATGGAGATGATTGCTGACACCGGCCGTCTGGCATCGCTGGACATCGTTGAGCTGAATCCCGCGTACGACAAGCGCAACCAGACCGCAAAGCTGGCCGTGGATCTGGTCGAGTCGCTGTTCGGCAAATCCACGCTCCTCCGCTGATTGCTCCAACCCGAAAACATCACAAGCGAACACCATGCAGACTCGCGTACTGACCGGCATCACCACCACCGGCACTCCCCATCTGGGCAACTATGTGGGCGCCATCCGCCCCGCCATCGAGGCCAGTCGGCGCGCTGATGTCGATGCATTTTTTTTCATGGCCGACTATCACGCGCTGATCAAAAGCGATGATGCCGCGCGAATCGAACGCTCGCGGCTGGAGATCGCGGCCACCTGGCTGGCGGCTGGGCTCGATCCGCAACGGGTAACGTTCTACCGGCAGTCGGATATTCCGGAGATTCCCGAGCTGACCTGGTTTCTCACCTGCGTCACCGCGAAGGGCATGCTCAATCGCGCACATGCCTACAAGGCCGCCGTGGACAAGAATGCAGAAAACGGAGAGGACGCCGATGCGGGCGTTACGGCCGGCTTGTACATGTATCCAGTGTTGATGGCCGCGGACATCCTGGCGTTCGATGCGCACCAGGTGCCGGTGGGGCGCGATCAGATTCAGCACATCGAGATGGCGCGCGACATCGGCCAGCGTTTCAACCATATCCACGGCCACGACTTTTTCGTGCTGCCCGAAGTGCTGATCGAGGACCAGGTGGCCACGCTGCCCGGCCTGGACGGCCGCAAGATGTCCAAGAGCTACGACAACACAATTCCATTGTTCGCTGGTGGCAAAAAGCAGTTGCGCGAGACGATCATGCGCATCGTCACCGATTCGCGCACACCGGGCGAGCCGAAGGACCCGGACAACTCTTCGCTGTTCACCATCTTCCGCGCGTTCGCCAGTGAGGCGGAAACAGCGGAGTTCCGGCAGGCCCTGCTGGACGGCCTAGGTTGGGGCGATGCGAAGCAGGTGCTGTACGAGCGCATTGACGCCGACGTGGCGCCGATGCGTGAACGCTATGAGGCATTCATGGCCGATCCGATGGCGATCGAGGCGATCCTGCAGCAGGGTGCGCAGAAGGCACGCATGATTGCCACGCCGAAGATCGCCGCGTTGCGCGATGCGCTGGGCCTGCGTTCGGCCGGCACGGTGACGACATCAGCCGTTGGCCAGCCGAAGGCGGCAGCGAAGCAGGGCAAATTGCCGCGCTTCGCCAGTTTCCGCGACGCCGATGGTAGTTTCCGCTTTCGCCTGTTCTCCACGGAAGGCGAGGAGCTGCTGCTGTCGATGCCGTTCGCCGATCCGAAGGCGGCGGGTGCGTTGCAGAAGCGCCTCAAGACTTTGGGTGCGGCCGCTGCGGTGTTGCAGATCCAGCCGCAGGGCATGGCCCTGGAGCTGGACGGTGAGGCCGTTGCCAGCACGCCCGACTACCGCGATGAGCAGTCACGTGACGAAGCCCTGGTGCAACTGCGTGACGCGCTCGATCAGCTCGCTGCGCAGGATTGATGTGCGGGCTCTGAGCCGACGGAGTAATTGATCGATGCGATACCTTGCCATCCTGCTGCTTGCACCGTGGTTGCTGATCCTGTGCTGGGCCTATTGGACCTACCCGAAGAGTTTGTCGAAAACCTCGGGCCGGCGCATTTTCGATTTCGTGGCGTTGCTACTGGCGGTGATCGCCGCGGCGCAGGGCACGTTGTTCGGTTTCGACACGGCCATGCTGCCAACGGTGGGTCAGTTTGGCGGGCGGGCAAGCGGAGCGATCTGGCAGCTGGTACTGCCCGCGCTGTACGGATACGGTGCGTTTGTCGTCATCCTCGGCATCGCTCTTTTGGCGCGCCATGGCATATTTCATCGATTTCGCAACCGGTCGCGCTCCTTTGACTGACGAGTTCCTTCACGAACCACGGCTCGTAGTCATCTCCCGAAACCAACGACCGGCGTAGCCGATACCATGATCTTGCATACGCGAGCATCGAGGAAGCCGCGCAGTGCCTGATCACTTCAGCTCCCCCACGAAGGCGGGTCCCATGCTGACCGAGGGAGCCAATGCGACATCAGATTTCATGGAGACGCTCAATGCGCACCTGATCGCTGGCGCAGGCAACGCTACACGATCCGGTATCGCGCTGAGATCACGCCAAGGACACATAAGGGACACGCCACGGACACGGCGGGGGTGACAGCATCACTCCACTGCTTTGGTTTCAGCATCCCCGATTTCACCGGACGCGGCCCACGTCAGCACGATTTAGTTGAGAAGCATTGATTTGCGGCTCCAATCAGTCATAAGCCAGTTCATGATTTTGATTAAGCGGTGCGGGCGCCGCCGACGAAGTTGGGTCGTTACGGGGGGGGCCTCGTACCGATGGACGTTGAGCAAGCCATCAATTTGCGCTCTTGCAACCTGGTTTCCCTCAGCGGGATCCTTCAAGTCTGCATGATGGAGGTCGTGCTGTTGGACGCCCGCAGCGCATGGGCGACGATCGACTCAAAAGTACTGAGTGGGGCGATCTTTTGCAGCGGTGAAACCAACTTTTCGTTCCGCGGGCGCTTTGTGTTGCCGGCGAACTGGTGTCTGATCGGCCACATCCACTACACGCCTGACACTAGTTGGTGTCATGGCACGGCGCTTCGGTCCGGCATGGCATTCACCGTTCTCCCCGAAGGCGTGAGCGATTTCATGCTGTGCGCCGGCAGCCAGATCAGTATGCTGCTGTTGCCGCTTGAACGACTACAACGAAAGTTCGCCGAACACGTGCCGCATCAGGCCGAGATTCCGGCGCGGCTGCTGTCGCTGTTCAACCTGTCAAGCGAACGACCGCTGGCGCAGGATTTGCGGGCGCATTTCGAGCGGATCCGCCAATGTCTGAGCTGTGATCATTCCCAAGCGCGCGCGCAGGTCCCGCAGGGTGACGATATCGACGTATTGCTGGACAGCCATCTGCTGGCCGGTCTGTCCATGCGTGCGGAGGATCGCCCGCAGTGTTCACACGGGCGTCGCACTCGCTATCTGATCGTGCAACGCGCGGAGCAATTCATGCGCGCCAATATGCGTCAAGACATCTATAGCAACGAGGTTTGCCATGCGGTCGGGGTGAGTGAACGCGCCCTGCGTTATGCATTCGACGATCTGCTTGGCATTTCGCCGATCCAATATCTGACGATGCTGCGACTCTGCACAGCCTGCAAGAACCTGTCCTTGTCCGACATCAGTCGACATTCCGTGAAATCGGTGGCGCTGAGCTGCGGACTGTGGGACCTGTCCCGTTTCGCCGGTCAATACCGCGACTTGTTTGGAGAGTTGCCGCGGGACACCCTGATGCGAGCGCCATCGTAGATTGGCTCCATGCTCGTGGCCTGAAGTTGCGGCACGTCCGGCATTGGCAAATCCGTTTTACCTCGTTCCTCTCGTGGCACGCATCAACAAACGCGTGCCAGTAGATTTGTCTGCCGTGTAGCCGTCCATAACCTGAGTGCATCGGCGCGACAGTTGTTGAGGTTGCCCTGTGCGCGAACGATTGCCGCATTTGTGCATGCGTTTGCCGTATTCGGGCCACGCCTTGCCAGATACGCGTAGCGCGATGCCGATTTGGTTCATAGCCCATGTGCACCGTGACCTCTAATGATCACGGGGCGTCTCAGTGTGTCGTGGCGCGTGTTCAATCTCATCGCGTGTTGACTTGGTTGTGCTGATCCCATCGGGATCAGCCGCCAGTAAGGGGGCAACAATGAATCACATCTATCGTCTCGTTTGGTGTACATCCCGCAACGCTCTGGTCGTTGCTTCCGAATTGTCGTCATCGAAGCACGGGTCGTGCACGTCCGCTTCAGTTGGTGCCAGCGGAGTCGCGAGGCTCCTTGGCGTGCTTGTGCTCAGCGCGAGTTGCTGCGTCTACGCAGCTACCGCACAGGCTCAATCCGGCAGTGACGCAATATCGACACAGCCATTGCCGGTTGCGACGGTCGCCACTACAGGGGCCCCTGCGGTTCAAGCTGCCGGATCCAAGGCTACTGCTGCGGCTCAGGCAAAGCTTCAGCGGGCTCTTGTCACACCAACGTTAGTTACACCCGCGCCGGCGTCGCCACTCGATGACGCTCCAAGCAGTGACGATCAGGTACAGAATTGGTCGCCAAGCGCGATCCCCATGTCCGGCTCGATATCCGGCGCGACGGTTTCACCCATGTTTTCCGCGCCGCCAGCCGCCGCGCCACTGGCTGCGCCGCTCGATCTGCCGGTGGGTTATGTTCCAGCGCCGGTGCCGGGCGCCGATCCCGTTGGCCAAATCGTCGGCAATGGCCTCATTCCGTATTCGGGTTCGACGCAAGGTTTTCTCGTCACGGGCTCCGTCCTGGGGATTCTCAATCCGACGCCTGGCTATGTGTCGAATGGTGGGCTGCATGTGTCCACTGCCAACTTTGAACAGGGCTATTCCACGCTCAATGTGCTGGGGCTGCCTTTGCTCAACCTGACCGCGGCCGGGCTGCCGCTTGTTTCAACCGGCGGCAACTTTGTCGGCCAAACGGGCGTCAATTCGAGTCTCACCCTGGTCGGTGCCGCGACCTCCAACAGCTATATCTACAACATCAACAATGGCGCGCCCAACGGGCTGCTGGGGCTGATACTTCCGGGCGCTGCTCCAGCGTGGGCAGCCCAATGCCTGAACGTGGCGGGCCTTCTCACGGAATCCTGCTGGGGCGTGAATGCCGCGCAAAATAATCAAGTGCTAGTGGGCGATGGCGCAACGGCGAACGGCTCGGAGGAAGTGGTGATTGGCACCAACGCCACTCACACGCTTCCGCTCGTGAATGCCAACACCGCGTTTCCCGGCGACGGCACTCTGACCAGCCCGACCGATCCTGAAGGCGTGCCGGATGCTGATTATGCGGCGCGTCTGGGTCACTCGGTTGTGATTGGTGACAGCGCTTCGGGCACCGCCAATGCACAGACCATACTTGGCGCAAATGCCACGTCGGATCAGATCAATAGCGTGGCACTGGGCTTTGCATCCATTGCCAACCGCGGTCCGCTGACGGGCTACCTTGCCCCCGGTCTGGGAGGTGTGCTGCAGAACTCCGCTGGCGAAGTATCGATCGGCTCACCCGGTCTGGAACGTCAGATCACCAATGTGGCTCCGGGTAGTGCCCTTACCGACGCCGTGAACGTGGCGCAGTTGGATGGTGTGGGAGCACTGGCGGGCAACTCGGTGCAATACGACGACCCCAGCGACACGATAGTGACCCTGGCTGGCCCGACCAGCCCTGATGGTGGCGTGACCGGAGGCACCACGATCACCAATCTGCATCAGGGCGCCCTCAGCGCCACCAGTACGGATGCGGTGAATGGTGCGCAGCTGTTTGCGACCAACAACAGCATCACCAATATCAATAACACTGGCACGAAGTATTTCCATGCCAATAGTGTTGGCCCGGACAGCAACCCGATCGGTGTGGACAGCGTGGCAATCGGCACCGGCGCCGTGGCGAACAATGCCGGCGATGTGGCGCTCGGTGCCGGCTCGGCAACAGCCGCGCCGAATGTCGGCGTGACGGCTTTCTTCGGCGGCACGGCAGCGGGGACGGCGGCCTCGGTGGTGTCCATTGGTACCCCGGGCCTGGAGCGGCAAATCCAGAATGTGGCGCCGGGTGTGCTCGCGGCTGCTTCGACCGACGCAGTGAATGGCTCGCAGCTCTTTTCCGTGGTGACCGGTGTAAACAACCTGGGTACCACCGTGGCCACATCGCTGGGTGGTACCTCGACCTACAACGCCGGGACCGGTGCCGTGACGGCGGGTCTGAGTTACAGCGGCGGCACGTATACATCGGTACAGAACGTACTCAACGCCCTGACAGGCGGCGGTCCGACACCGGGCATCGAGTACTTCCATGCCAACTCCACGCTGGCTGATTCCAATGCCGCCGGCGCCAACAGCGTGGCGGTCGGTCCCTTGTCCAATGCTGGAGGTGTCAACAGCGTGGCCATGGGCAATGCTGCGACAGCTGCCGGCGACAACGGGCTTGCGTTCGGTGCGGGGGCCGACGCCAGTATGGGCAACAGCATTGCGTTGGGCGCCGGCTCGGCCACGCTGGTCGGTGCGCTGACCAACTACACGGCCTACGGTTTGACGGCGCTGCAAAGCTCCGCCGGCGAGGTCAATGTCGGCAATCGTCAGATCACTGGTGTCGCGGCGGGTGCAGCGGCTGACGATGCGGTCAACGTGGCGCAGTTGGAAGGCGTGGGAGCACTGGCGGGCAACTCGGTGCAATACGACGACCCCAGCCACACGATAGTGACCTTGACTGGCCCGACCAGCCCTGATGGCGGCGTGACCGGAGGCACCACGATCACCAACCTGCATCAGGGCGCCCTCAGCGCCACCAGTACGGATGCAGTGAATGGTGCGCAGCTGTTTGCGACCAACAACAGCATCACCAATATCAATAACACTGGCACGAAGTATTTCCAGGCCAACTCAGTCCTGGCTGGTGCGAATGCCGCCGGCGTCAACAGCGTAGCGGCAGGTCCAGTCTCCGATGCCGGAGGTGTCAGCAGCGTGGCCGTGGGCAATGGTGCGAATGCTGCCGGCGACAACGGGCTTGCGCTCGGTGCAGGAGCCAACGCCAGCATGGCCAACAGCGTTGCGTTGGGCGCCGGTTCGGCCACGCTGGTCGGCGCACTGACCAACTACACGGCCTTCGGTTTGACGGCGCTGCAAAGCTCCATCGGCGAGGTCAATGTCGGCAATCGTCAGATCACTGGTGTTGCGGCCGGTTCGGCCGCCGACGATGCCGTCAACGTGGCGCAGCTGGAAGGTGTGGGAGCACTGGCGGGCAACTCGGTGCAGTACGACGACCCCAGCCATACCATAGTGACCTTGACGGGCCCGACCAGCACGGATGGTGGGGTGACCGGAGGCACCACGATCACCAACCTGCATCAGGGCGCCCTCAGCGCCACCAGTACGGATGCCGTGAACGGTGCGCAGCTGTTTGCGACCAACAGCAGCATCACCAATATCAACAACACCGGCACGAAGTATTTTCAGGCCAACTCAGTCCTGGCTGGTGCGAATGCCGTCGGCGTCAACAGCGTAGCGGCAGGTCCAGTCTCCGATGCCGGAGGTGTCAGCAGCGTGGCCGTGGGCAATGGTGCGAATGCTGCCGGCGACAACGGGCTTGCGCTCGGTGCAGGAGCCAACGCCAGCATGGCCAACAGCGTTGCGTTGGGTGCTGGTTCGGCCACGCTGGTCGGTGCGCTGACCAACTACACGGCCTACGGTTTGACGGCGCTCCAAAGCTCCGCCGGCGAGGTCAACGTCGGCAACCGCCAGATCAGCGGTGTGGCGGCCGGTTCGACGGCCGACGATGCGGTCAACGTGGCGCAGCTGGAAGGTGTGGGAACCCAGGTTCAAGCGGTGAATAACCTGGCAGTGAAATACGACGCCGATGCCCTGGGCAATCCGACCAACACGGTCACTTTGACCGGTGACAACAGCGGTGCGCCGGTCGGTATCACCAACCTGGCCGTTGGCGCCGAGACCGCAACCAGCACGGCTGCGGTGAACGGTTCCCAGCTGTGGCACTGGACCCAGGACCCCACCAACATCTATAGCAATTACAGCCTGTACAACGATTTCATAAATACACCCCCGGATCCACCCCCGGCCGCTGGCGCCGGCGTCAAATACTTCAACGTCAACTCGACCTTGGCTAACTCGACCGCCAGCGGTGCCAACAGCATAGCCATCGGGCCGGTGGCGGCAGCGAGCGGCGTCAACAGCGTTGCGGTGGGCAATGGGGCCACGGCTACGGCTGATAATTCGGTGGCGATCGGTGCAGGATCGGCGGCCGATCGCGACAACACCGTATCGGTGGGCGCTGCGGGGAATGATCGACAGATCACCAACGTGGCTGCCGGTACCGCCACTACCGATGCGGTGAATGTGGGGCAGCTCACGACGTCAGTGGCGGCTTCCACAGCGGGCAACGTGCGCTATGACACCAACACGGATGGCAGCGTCGATTACGGCAATGTGAACCTGGGCAATGGCACGGGAAACACGATGATCCACAACGTCGCCCCCGGAACCGCAGGTACCGACGCTGTCAACGTGAACCAGTTGAATGGGGGCGTGCAGCAGGCTGAAAACTGGGCCACTGCCTATACCAACGGGCAGGTCCAGCAGGCCAGCCACCAGGCCAATGCGGGCATCGCAGCTGCCATGGCCATTGCGGGGCTTCCTCAAGCCTACGAGCCGGGAAAGAGCATGGCAGCGGTTGCAGCCGGCACGTTCCGTGGCGAATCCAGTCTTGCGGTCGGCGTTTCAACCATTTCCGAGAATGGGCGCTGGGTCTACAAGTTGACTGGGTCCACGGACAGTCGCGGCGATACAGGTGTGTCGATCGGTGCTGGCACGCAGTGGTGAATAGTGATTCTCCACGCGCGATTTCCTTGGGGCAAGATTGAAGAAGGGGCATAAGTCATGCAATTACCTACAAAGTACAAAGGGGCGGTGTTACCGGCGGTATTGGCAGGGTTGATGTTAGCGGCAGGCTGCTGCACGCTGCACGCGCAAGTGTCGCCTGCCGGTGCCGATGATGGCGGGGCTGTTGCTTTTCCCGATCCGGCACATGCGAGCAGGCCTGAGGGGACGTTCGTCAATCTGGAAAACTTGCGGAATGTGGCGTCCGGCATGACCAAGGATCAGTTGTATGCCTTGCTGGGTGCGCCACACTTCCACGAAGGCGTGTTTGGCGTGCGGAAGTGGAACTACATCTTCGACTTCCGAAAACCCGGGGAGGGGGACACTTTCTTCCGCTGTCAGTACCAGGTGGCCTTCGACAAGGATCATCTTGCCAGTGGGTTCTACTGGAAACCGGAGGCATGCAAGTCCGTGCTTGAAAGGCCGCTGCCAACCGTCGTCGCGGCGCCGCTTCCGCCACCGCTGCAACCGTCCGTGCATCTCGCGCCCACGCGCCTGGCGTCCGATGCGTTGTTCGATTTCAATCGCGCAGAATTGAAAGCACAAGGGCGCCAGCAGCTTGACGATCTGCTGCAGAAAGTACGCTCGGCCAGCCAGGTCGAGGACATCCTTGTCGTTGGCTATACCGACCGTATCGGCAGCGACAGCTACAACCTCGCGTTGTCACGGCGGCGGGCCGATGCCGTGCGCAACTACCTTGTCGCCGGAGGTGTGCAGGCCACGTCCATACAGGTGGACGGTCGCGGCAAGGATGATCCGGTCGTGCAGTGCTCGAACACCGTGCGCCCCGAGCTTATTGCGTGTCTGGCACCCAATCGTCGAGTCGAGCTGAATGGCGTGGCCCGAATGCCATCCTGATACGGCGAGTCTGCCGTGATCGGCACCGTGGGCGACATACTGGCAATTCGTGTCGATACGCAACGTACTCCAATCCCCCCTGTAGCGCGTAGCCACCACGGTGCCGATCACGGCAGACTCGCCAAGCAGCAGTCGCAGCCGCCTCAGTCGCAAGGGCGACCAAACCTCCGGTAGCGGAAGCGACTACAGGCTGTCCCAGCGATTGAGATGCGGGCCGAAGGTTTTGCGTTGCTGCGACACAATGCAGAAACGATGGCCGCTGGGCGCCTCCATTACCCACCAGCGGTCCCGCACGAACCCGATACGACGGGCGCCAAGACCTTCCAGTCGCGCCACTTCGGCTTGCAGGTCATCGGTTTCGATGTCCAGGTGAACGCGGCTCGCGTGATCCACCTTCTGCAACAGGATGATCGGTTCGTCCATGGTGGTCTGCAGTTCGGCATATTTGCCGTCACCATCCTGGTCGTTATGGGCGATCGGTTTGCCCAAGGCCTGGCTCCAGAATGCGATTGCCGCTCCGAGATCACTGGTGTCGCAGTCGATGACGATGGTACTGAGCCTGCTGTGATGCATAGGGCACCTGCCGTATGGAGGGTGGGCATGGTTCATCGGCGTCCTCACGCGTGAACCCGGTGGAGTGCGAGAATACTCCCCATGTTGCCGCTCAAATATCTCCAGGCGTATCCCGCCACCTTGCAGGACAAGGTGCGTCAGCTGATTGCGCAGCAGCGTCTTGGAGAGCACCTGGCGAAGCGTTATCCGGATCGGCACACCGTGCAGAGTGACAAGGCTCTATACGCCTACACGATGGAACTGAAACAACAGCACCTGAAAAATGCGCCGGGTATCGACAAGGTACTGTACGACAGCAAGCTCGACGTGGTGCAGCGGGCACTTGGGCTGCACACCGCGATCTCGCGCGTGCAGGGCAGCAAGCTCAAGGCAAAAAAGGAAATCCGCGTGGCTGCGTTGTTCAAGGCGGCGGCGCCGGAGTTCCTGCAGATGATCGTCGTGCACGAGCTGGCGCATCTTAAGGAAATCGAACACAACAAGGCGTTCTACCAGCTGTGCAACTACATGCTGCCGGACTACCACCAACTGGAGTTGGACTTGCGCGTGTATCTGACCTGGCGGGAGTTGCCGCGAGCGAGCGAGGAAGATCATGGATAGTGCGGCGTTACAGAAATACCTGCTGCGGTTGTTCGAGCGGCACGATGTCGAACTGGAAGCCGATGAAGATGGCTGGCTTGTTACCGACGACGACTTCCCTGCCATCCGTGCCGAGTGGCATGAGGGCAGCGGCGGTGAGCCTGGCCGGCTCGACGTCGACGTGGTGTTGAGCGAGGAGCGTCGTATCGAGGAGAGCTTTGCCGGCATCGGCGGCGGTGACGCTGGTTGCCGCGACGCCTTGCATACGTTCGAGCAGAGCGTTTTCCACCTGCTGCTGGCCGCCTGTTGGTACGTCACCGATGATCGCCGGATGAGTATCACGGCGTGGGATATCGGCGTGCGCACCTGGGATGTCTTCATCGGCCCGTTCATGCTGCGTGGCGCCGACGAAAACGCCGTGCACATTCCGCCGGAAGCGTTGACGGCGATCGAAGCCGCCGTAAAGCGCGAAGCGCTCACACCGGAGCTACATTGGCTGCGGCTCGTGCATCGTCATGGGGTGAATGGCGATGTTCGTTGCGAGGCACTGCTCGACAACGAACCGTGGACGGCGGGCACCCTTGCACTTGATTCCGTCGCGTGGCCATCCAACGAACATGACTACAGCGCGCGCTGTTTCATGATGGTGGATGTTCGCGATTATTGATTCGCATTAGCGAGGGATGAAAAAAAGTAGGGCGCCTTTGGGCGCCCTACTTTTTATGCGTACGTACCCTCAATGCACGACCACTAGACTCAATTCGGCAGAGCCAAATCGTCCAGCATCGCCTTGAGGAAGCGCGCGGCTTCACCGCCGGTGGCGGCGCGGTGGTCGAAGGTCAGCGACAACGGCATGCGGCGATGGACTTCGATGCCGCCGATTACGGCAACCACGTCGTGGCTGAGCTTACCGGCGCCGACGATGGCGACGGTCGGCGGTACCACCACCGGTGTGGCGTAGCGGCCAGCGAACATGCCGAAGTTCGACAGGCTGATGGTGTAGCCGGACAGCTCCGATGCTGGGATCGAACGATCCTCGACCTGCGTGCGCAGGCGCTTGATCGCGGCGCGGATGCCGGCGCCGTCGAGCACATCGGCATTGCGCAGAGCGGGCACGAACAGGCCGTCGTCGGTGTCCACCGCGATGCCGATGTCGACATGCGGGTGCAGCGTGCGGGTGAGGTTCTTGCCGTCGAACCATGCGTTGAGCCCCGGCACCGTCTTGCAGGCAAACACGATGGCGCGAATCAGTCGTGCGGTGATGTCCTGCTTGCCGATCCAGGCATGCAGGTCGGCGTCGTCGACCAGGGTGGTCGGCACGACCTGGGCGTGGGCGTCAGCCATCACGCGCGCCATGTTGCGACGCACACCCTTCAACTGTTCCGGCTGGCCGCTGGCCTGCACGCTCGGCGACGAGGTGCGCACCGGCTTGCCCGCAAGCGACACGGCCGTACGGCTTGCGTCAGGTGGCGGCAGTTCGGGAGCCAGGTGGCGTCCGGCGGAGGCGGCTACGGCACGCGCCGGGGCCGCACCGAGTGCAGCGGAACCGTTCGCAGCGGCGTCCTTCACATCCTTCAGGGTCACCACGCCGTCGGCGCCGCTCGGGCGCACACGGGCGAGATCGACCTTGAGCTTCTTCGCCAGCGCGCGCACTGCCGGTACTGCCTTCACGCCACCGATGCTGGCAGCCTGTTCGACGTGCACGTGACTGCCGCTGACCATCGCGCCGACCACGGTGCCTTCGTCTTCGCGATCGGCCTTCTTCTCATCGCTGTCGATTTCGCCGCCGTCGTCGGAAGCGACCACCTTGTGGCTGTCGTCCGGTGCTGGGCTGCCAACGCTTTTCTTCGGGCCGTGGTGATGGCCGGTGGATTCGGCTTCAGCGCGCTGCTTCGCGTTCGGGTCGGGCTCGAAGTCAGCGAGTGCGGAGCCGGTTTCGATGATGTCACCAGCCGCGCCGTGCAGCTTGACGACCTTGCCGGTGTACGGCGAAGGCACGTCGACGACCGCCTTCGCGGTCTCCATCGAGCACAGCGGGGCGTCGAGCTTGATGCTGTCGCCCACCTTGACGTGCCACTCGACTACGGTGGCGTCGGGTAGGCCTTCGCCGAGGTCGGGCAGGTAGAAAGTCTTGATATCAGCCATGAGCGGAATCCAGATTGTGTTTGATCTTGGTTTGATTTGGGCCCCTCCCCTGCTTGCAGGGGAGGGTTGGGGTGGGGTGCTCTTTGCCTGGAGTTTCAGATCAAGAGCTTTACCCCCCTCCCAGCCTCCCCCTGCAAGCAGGGGGAGGAGCAAAGGGCGTTAGCTGGCAGCCAGCGTACGCTTCGCCGCGTCAACGACGCGTTCCACGCTGGGCAGGTATTTCATTTCCAGGCGGAACAGCGGGATGTGCGTGTCGAAGCCGGTAACGCGCTCGACCGGCGCGAGCAGGTCGTACAGGCATTCCTCGGCAATGCGTGCGGCGATTTCGGCGCCGAAACCGGCCGTCTTCGGTGCTTCGTGAACGATCACGCAGCGGCCGGTCTTCTGCACCGATTCGGCGATGGTGTCGAAATCCAGCGGGGTCAGTGTGGCGACGTCGATCACTTCAGCGCTGATGCCTTGCTCGGCCAGCTCGTCGGCGGCTTCGAGTGCTTCCTTCACCTGTGCACCCCAGGTCACCAGGGTCACATCGGTGCCGTCGCGCAGCACGAAGCACACGTCCAGCGGCAGTGCCTCGCCATCGTCCGGCACCTCTTCCTTGTACTGACGGTAGATGCGCTTCGGCTCGAAGAACATCACCGGATCCGGATCGCGGATCGCAGCCAGCAGCAGGCCGTAGGCACGTGCTGGCGACGACGGCATCACCACGCGCAGGCCGGGGATGTTGGTGAACAGATGCTCGTTCGCTTCGGAGTGATGCTCCGGTGCGCGGATACCGCCACCCCATGGAGCGCGGAACACTGCCGGCACCGTGATGCGGCCGCGGGTGCGGTTGCGCATACGTGCGGCGTGGCAGGCGATCTGCTCCATCATCGGGTAGATGAAGCCCTCGAACTGCGCCTCGGCGATCGGCTTCATGCCCATCGCGGCCATGCCGACGGTGACGCCGGCGATGGTGGTTTCGTCCAGCGGCGTGTCCAGCACGCGCAGCTCGCCGAATTTTTCCTGCAGGCCCTGGGTGGCGCGGAACACGCCGCCGTTGACGCCGACGTCCTCGCCCAGCACCACGACGCTTTCGTCGCGGGCCATTTCATAGGCGAGCGCCTGGGTGACGGCTTCGATGAGAGTAATTTGTGCCATGGCTCAGTGACCCTTCTTGGATTCGAGCTGGGTTTCAAGTGAGAGGACGTAGTCGCGCTGTTTGGCGAGATCGGCAGGGACTTCAGCGAAGATGTAGTCGAACATCGCCGTCACTGGCTGCGTCTTGGTCTCGAGGTAGGCATTCACCTCGTTGTCCATCCACTCGTCGCACTCGGCCTTCCAGGCTTCTTCCTTCGCGTCGTCCCACACGCCCTTGCCGACCAGCCAGTTGCGCAGGCGCTTCATCGGCTCGCGTTCCCAGCCGTCCTTCACTTCCTGCTCGCCACGGTAGCGGCGGGCATCGTCGGCGGTGGTGTGATCGCCCAGGCGATACGTCACCGCCTCGATCACGCTGCCACCCTTGCCGGCGCGCGCGCGCTCCAGCGCATCTTCCATCGCCTTGCGCACGGCGATGATGTCGTTGCCGTCCACCTGGATCGAAAACAGGCCGGCAGCAATGCCTTTCTGTGCCAGCGTCGGCGCGCCGGTCTGGATCTTGCGCGGTACCGAGATCGCCCACTGGTTGTTGACGATCACCGCCACCAGCGGCAGATTCTGCGCGCCGGCGATGTTGATGGCGCCGTAGAAGTCACCCTTGGACGAACCACCGTCGCCGATCGTGCAAACCGCCACGCGAGGCTCCTTGCGGATCTTGAAGGCGAGCGCGGCGCCGGCTGCGTGCAAGCACTGCGTGGCGATCGGCACTGACCAGGCGAAATCGTGGCGCGCGGGTTCTTTCTGGTAGTCGTTGCCGCGCTCGTCGCCGCCCCAGTACATGTACACCTCGCGCGGCTGCACGCCGCGATACAGCTGGGCGCCGTATTCGCGGTAGCTCGGTGCATAGACGTCTTCCGGCCGCATCGCGCTGCCGATACCGACATGCGCTGCTTCGTGGCCCAGGCAGCTGGCATAGGTGCCGAGCTTGCCGGTGCGCTGCAGCGCGATCGACTTGGCGTCGAACACGCGGGTCGACAGCATCAGCTTGTACAGCTCGACCATGTGCCCGAGATCCTTCGCGAACTCAGGCAGGTCATCACGGACCTGCTTGCCCTCGGCATCGAGGTATTGCAGGTATTCAATTTCAAACTTGGCGGCGATGGTCACGACTCGCTCCGGGATGGGGAATGAGGGGAAAAACCTGGCAGATGGCGCACTTCGGACAATCTGGATGCACGCAAACGACCGAACAAGACCGCTCTTGATAACAGGCCGGCATGTTGCGCTGCAAGGTACAGCGCAGCATGCGTGGGAGTACGGAAGGTGGACTTTCCAGCAACCAGTGGGGTTTGCGGACGTTTGTGACGCTTGAAGAAAAAGGTGGGTTCTGCAAAAGCAACCCCTCCCCAACCCTCCCCTGCGAGCAGGGAAGGGAGCGCCGACTGTTCCGCGTAGGCTGGGGTGAGCGTCAGCGAAGCCCAACGTCGTTGGTGCGGGGTGTGGGGGTTTGCACCCCAACCTACGCGTGCTCCCGCTAACATGCCGTCTTTTGCAGGCGTGCGGAATCCATGAGTAAGAACCAGCGTGAGCTTGAGGCGGGTATCCAGACTGACCTTGATGGCCAGATGACATATGGCGGGTATTTGCATCTGGACATCCTGCTGGCGGCGCAGCAGCCGCTGAGTCAGCCGCCGCATCACGATGAGATGTTGTTCATCGTGCAACATCACGTGGCCGAGTTGTGGATGAAGCTGTTGATCCACGAGCTGCGGGCGGCGGTCGCCCATCTGCAAGTGGACAACATCGACGCCTGCCTGAAAATCCTGGCCCGCGTGAAGCATGTGCAGCGGCAACTGTTCGAGCAATGGGCGGTACTGGAGACGCTGACCCCGTCGGAGTATCTGGAGTTCCGCCACGTGCTGGGGCCGTCCTCCGGTTTCCAGTCGCTGCAGTACCGGCAGATCGAGTTCCTGCTGGGCAACAAGAACGAGGCGATGCTGAAGGTGTTTGCCCACGATCCGGCGGCGCAAGCCGAATTGCGCAAAGTGCTTGAGGCTCCGAGCCTGTACGACGAATTCCTGCGTTATCTGGCACGCCGCGGCCATGCGGTGCCCGCGGAACTGCTGGAACGTGATTGGTCGCAACCCTACCAGCGCAACGAAGCATTGCTGCCGGTACTCAAGCGCATCTACGAGGATCGCGCGGAATTCTGGCCGGAATATCACATGTGCGAGCAGCTGGTGGACGTGGAGGGAAGTTTCCAGCTTTGGCGTTTCCGCCATATGAAAACGGTGGAACGCATCATCGGTCATCGTCGCGGCACCGGTGGTTCTTCCGGCGTGAGCTTCCTGAAAAAGGCGCTCGAGCTGGAGTTCTTCCCCGAGTTGCTGGACGTGCGAACCGTGCTGGGTAGCTAAGCAGGCTCCTAGTTCATGCTGCGCTGCATTTGACGTCGCGAGCGGCCAGCGGTTACACCTTTCGACAAATCACAACTTCGAATATCAACTCGATGCGCGATGTGGCGCGCCGAGGCTACCAGGGGAACCCATGAACCAGGCTATTGAGACGAGCGTCGCGCCCGACTATCCGCAGATGCTCGGCCATCCACGCCCGCTGTGGATGTTGTTCATGACCGAGTTCTGGGAGCGCTTCGCGTTCTACAGCGTGAGTTGGGCGCTGGCCTTGTACATCGTGGCGCATTTCTACCACGGCGACCCGGCGGGGCAGGCATGGGCCGCGCAGATCTTCGGGTCCTATACGGCGCTGATCTATGCCTCCAGCATCTTTGGTGGCTATGTAGCGGACAAGATCATCGGCTACCAGCGATCGATCCTGATCGGCGCATTGGTGATGGCCATAGGTCTGTTCGCCGTGATGCTGCCGAGCCGGGATGTTTTCCTGTTCGGCCTGGCGATGGTGATTGTCGGCAATGGTCTGTTCAAGCCGAACATTTCTTCGATGGTCGGTCAGCTTTACGGCCCAAATGATGACCGCCGTGATCGCGGTTTCACCCTTTTTTACATGGGCATCAATGGTGGCGCCCTGCTGGCGCCTCTGTTGACCGGTTGGCTGGCGAGCTATTTCACCGACACCCCCTTGCAGCAGAACTACAAGCTGGTTTTTGGTGCCGCCGGTGTCGGCATGCTGCTGAGTCTGTTCTGGTTCTGGTTCGGTCGACGCGGTCTGCGTGGCGTCGGACGACCTGCACCCGAGGCAGCCAGTCGGATGCGCGTGGTGTGGGTGCTGCTTGGCGTCGTCGTCACGGTGCCGCTGGTGTATTTGCTGCTGGCCTACGTCGGTGCGAACGGTCTGCAATTTGTGCTCGGGCCATTGTTCGTCGCTGTGGCCATCATGCTGATCGTCGAGGCGATCAGGCATGATCGGGTGCAGCTCGATCGCGTGCTGGCGATGTTGATCATCTTCGCTTTCAGCGTGCTGTTCTGGATGTTCTATTTTCAGCTTGGCACGTCGTTCAACTTCCTGGCTGAGAATCTGGTCAACCGAAAGATGTTCGGTGGCTGGGAATTTCCGGTCGGTTGGTTTCAGTCGGTGAGTCCGCTGGCGATCATTGTGCTGGCGCCGGTCGTGACCCTGATCTGGGCGTTTCTTGCGAAGCGCCACAAGGAACCGTCGATTCCACGCAAGTTCGGTCTGTCGCTGATCTTCAACGGGCTGGGATTCGCCGTACTTGTCTATGCGCTTGCCCGCTTGATCGACGGCAACGGACTGATTCCGTTCTGGCCGTTGACGCTTTGTTACGTGCTGCAGACGGTGGGTGAGTTGTGCCTGTCGCCGATCGGCCTTTCCATGGTCACGAAGCTCGCTCCGCCGCGACTGGTGGGCCTGGCGATGGGTGGCTGGTTCCTTTCGCTGGCGGTGGGCGGCAATTTGTCCGGACTGCTGGCTGGCCATATCAGCGGCGAAAACGGCATGACCGCTGCGTCGGCGCTCTCCGGCTTCACCTTCAGCTTCTGGCTGCTGACCGGGGCGGGGGTACTGTTGTTGTTGATCTCGCCGCTGATCAACAAGCTGATGCACGGGGTGCGCTGACCGCCGCTATTTGTTCTTGCCGATCCGCCAGCAGGCTTCAAGAAAGATTCGCCGTTCCGGCTCGCCGTCGATTTCCAGTGCGAGGCGCCGAGCAAGCGCATCCAGGTCGCCGCCGCCTTGCACGGCGCGGCGTACCAGGTGTCCGGCTACGGGCCCGATGCGCTTGGCGAGTTCCATCTCAAGCAGGCGCAGGTGCGCTGCATCGACGTCGCCGGGCGGATGAGTGGTGTCGGCTGGCTCGGCAGCCCGCGATGACCGCTGTTCGGCGTCGTCGTCGGGGGAGGCATGCCTGCCGAGGGCTGTATCGAGGTGATCGCACAGCCGATCGATGTGCGGTTCGAGCGGCAGCGGAAATGCATCCATCCAGTGTTGCGTGCTGAGGAAGTACTCCAGGCTCTTTGATGGCAGCACATCCTCGATCCGGAACGGCAGGATCGGCAACTGCTTGTGCACGGCCCGCTCTACCTCGCGCCGCACCTGACTCGAGTCGTTGCTGCTGCCGGAGAAAACCAGAACCATCAGCCGCGCACTGGAAATCGCGTCGATGATTTCGGCGGCCCAGTCGGCTGCCGGCGATACGTCGCGCGGCGCGATCCATACGCTGATGCCGCGCGCCTCCAGGCGCTGCACGAGCGCGAACGCCGCTTCCCGGTCCGGCTGCGAATAACTGACAAACAGGTCGTGTGCCATGGGCTAGCCGCCCAACATCCGCAGCGCCTTGTCCAGGCTCTTGCGCATGCGGTTGAAAGCGGCCGACAACGCCGCGATCTCAGACCCTCCGCCACTTGGAAATTCCGCAGCTGAGGTATCGCCGAGGCTCACTTGGTCGGCCATCCGCGCGATCCGGCGCACCGGGCGGATGATCAGCAGATACAACGAGGCGTTGACGATCAACAGCACGCCGACGAGCATCGCGGCAATGGCGGTCAGCACGTCGCGACGGACGCGCCCGGCGCTCGACTCGGCACTGGCGAACGGCACCGAGACGATTTGCGCGCCGACAATCTCATTGGGCTGCCAGCCGAATCCGTTGTCGCGGCCATAGCGTGCGAGCATCGTTGCCGGTGCCGCAGAAGGCAGGCTGTGACAAACCAGGCAGCCGCCATCGACGCGGATCGGACGTGCGAGGTAAAGGGAGCTGCCCATCGGAGTGTCGCGTGTTCCGCTCATTTCCCTGGTGCTGCTGTCGTTGCGGAATCGCTGCACGATGTCCGCCTCCCAGTCCGTTGCGCGATCGCGTGGATTGGTGGGATTGAGCGTGGCTTCCTTGTACGAGTAGTCGGGGTGCTCTTTGTGCAGCGTGAGGAAGTTCTGCGTTGCGGCATAGAACGGCACGCTCTGCGGGCGGAACGCGCTGACCATCTTGTCATCCAGCAACGGCCCGATCTCGGTCTCGGTGTAGGAACGGATCGCCGCAGCGCTGTCCATCATCAAGCCGGCCTGGGCGAGCACTTCGCGCGTCGCGTTTTCCTGCAGCGTCGATGTCACGACAAGGGAGATCGCGAGCATGCCGAGTGCGAATGCGACAAGCAGTATCAGGTTGATCCGCAGCAGCACGCTCTGCCCCCCCTAGCGGGAGCGCAGGTCCACGGACCGGTCCCGACGGTGTTCATGGCTGTTGGAACTTCGGTGACGTCCTACAGACGCGCCACTCATGCCAGCTCGGAAATCATGACACAAAGCGCCTGGTAGGAGCTGGCTACGATGTCCCAGCTCTATGGCCCGTCATCCCTGCGCAGGCAGGGACCCAGTGGCCTTATATCCCTCGAAAGCAAGGCGCGCTGGATTGACCAACTTTGCTGTTGAAAAGCGCCTTCTGCCTACGCAGGAATGGCGAGCCAGGCGGCAGGAATGACGAGCGTGGGCGAAGGGATTTAACCCGCGCTCGGCTGCAGCTTGTCGAGGATGCGGGTGAGCCACTCGCGCTCTTCGGCGTCGAGTTTCGCCAGCACCTCGCGTTCGCGGGCGCGGGCCATTGGTGCCACCTCGTCGTGCATGTCCCAGCCCGCCTCGGTCAGGCTGAGCACGGAGCGGCGCTTGTCGTCGTCGTGGGTCACGCGACTAACCCGGCCAGCTTCGACCAGCCTTGCCAGGGCGCGGCTCACCGCCACCTTGTCCATCGCGGTACGTTCGGCTACCTCGCGCGCAGACAAGCCGTCGAAACGGGCCAGGACTGCCATCACGCGCCACTCGGTCACCGAGATGTCGTACCGGCGCTGATAGTCGTCGGCGATCGCCTGGCTGATCGTGTTGGACAGGATCGATAGCCGGTACGGCAGGAAATGCTCCAGCTGCAGCGGGGCGTGCTCGGCGGTGGCGGGGGCAGGCTTGCGGGGAGTCGACACTGCGGCGGTATTCCTTGCAAATGGTTTCATATGTAACTATAAGGGTGGTTTTAGCGAATCCTTCGCAGGCGTCCGCTCATCCTGTGCGGACCACACCAGCTTAGCTATAACTTATCGCAGGAGAGCGCCATGAACGCCCAGCCGAATCTTGGCATGCAGGTCACCACGTTCGAGAACCCGATGGGTATCGACGGTTTCGAGTTCGTCGAGTTTGCCGCGCCAGCCGGGCGCGCCGGCGAGTTGCACGACATGTTCAAGCGGATGGGCTTCACCGCCGTGCTCATGCACAAGGCGCGGCCGATCACCGTCTACCGCCAGAACGGCGTGAACTTCCTGGTCAACGAAGATCCCGATTCCTTCGCCGCCGATTTCGCCAAGGCGCACGGCCCCAGCGCCTGCGGTTTCGCGATCCGCTTCCAGAAGCCGTCCGCCGACGTGCTTGCCACTGTACTTGGCAACGGTGGTGAGGCGGTTGATCACAAGGAAGCGAGCAAGGCAGTGAATGCGCCGGTAGTGAAGGGCATCGGCGATTGCATGCTGTACCTGATCGATCTCTACGGCAGCGCCGGCAGCATCTATGACGCCGACTACGCGCCGATTCCGGGCGCCGATCAGAACCCCGGCGGCTTCGGTCTCACCTTCATCGATCACCTTACGCACAACCTCTATTTCGGCAACATGCAGAAGTGGTCGGACTACTACGAACGGCTGTTCAACTTCCGCGAGATCCGCTACTTCGACATCAAGGGCGCCAAGACCGGCCTGGTGTCGAAGGCGATGACCGCGCCGGACGGCGTCGTGCGCATTCCGCTCAACGAATCGAACGATCCGAAGTCGCAGATCAACGAATACCTCGACGCGTATCACGGCGAAGGCATCCAGCACATCGCCTGCTTCACCGACGACATCTACAGCACGGTGGAGAAGATGCGTGACGCCGGCGTGGCGTTCCTCGATACGCCGGATGCTTACTTCGAAGTGATCGACGAGCGCGTGCCGAACCATGGCGAAGACGTGCCGCGGCTGGCGAAGAACAAGATCCTGATCGACGCTGACCTGGAGACCAAGCAGCGCAAGCTGCTGCAGATCTTCACCCAGAACGCGATCGGCCCGATCTTCTTCGAGATCATCCAGCGCAAGGGGAACGAAGGTTTCGGCGAAGGCAACTTCCAGGCGCTGTTCGAGTCGATCGAGCGTGACCAGATGAAGCGCGGTTTCTTGTGACGTGAATGGCGACTCTCGGCAACCCTTCGACTTCGCCTGCAGAAAGCGCAGGCTACGCTCAGGGCGAACGGCAAGTTACCCCATACCGTTCGCCCTGAGCGTAGCCGCGTAGCGGCGAAGTCGAAGGGCAGTCAGGCGAGTAAACGACCAATCGGCAAGGAAGCCCGGAAATGGATTTCACCCTGTACATCCTCGAATGCGCCGATGAGACGTTCTACATCGGCCATACCGACGATCTGGGCAAGCGACTCGCTCAGCACGATGAAGGCAAGGGCTGTGTCTACACTTCAACACGCCGTCCGCTGAAATTGATTCACACCGAAGGGTTCGAGACGCGGTACGAAGCATTGACCATGGAACGCAAGTTGAAAGGCTGGAGCAGGGCCAAGAAGCTTGCCTACATGACGGGTGACTGGAATGCGGTCGGTGCACTAGCCAAGGGCAAACATAGGCATCAACGTTCGCACTAAGGCGCTTCGACTGCGCTTGCTGCGCAAGCTACGCTCAGCGCGAACGGTGGTTTGGAACGGTTTCGCAGAATCAGGATGTGTCCGAATGAAATACCAATCCGGTTTTGGCAATGAATTCGCCAGCGAGGCGATCGCCGGTGCCTTGCCGCAGGGGCAGAACTCGCCGCAGCGGGTAGCGCATGGCTTGTATGCAGAACAGCTGTCCGGCACCGCGTTCACCGCGCCGCGCCACAGCAACCGACGCAGCTGGCTGTACCGGATTCGTCCGGCTGCGGTGCATCAACCGTTCCAGCCGCTGGCGCATGCAACTTTCCACAACCGCTTCGACGAAGTACCGCCTACACCGAACCAGTTGCGCTGGGATCCGCTGCCGCTGGCGAGCACGCCGACCGACTTTGTCGATGGTTTGGTGACGCTCGCCGGCAACGGCGGTGCGGGCGAGCAGGCGGGTGTGGGCATTCACGTTTATGCGGCCAATCGTTCGATGCGGGGTCGCTTCTTCTACGACGCCGACGGCGAGCTGTTGATCGTGCCGCAGCTGGGCGCGCTGAGGCTGGCTACGGAGCTGGGCGTTCTGGACGTCGAGCCGCAGGAGATCGCGGTGATTCCGCGCGGCGTGCGGTTCCGCGTGGAGTTGCTGGATGCGGAAGCGCGCGGCTATGTCTGCGAAAACTTCGGCGCGCTGTTGCGCTTGCCGGATCTCGGTCCGATCGGTTCCAACTGCCTGGCGAATTCGCGCGATTTCCTCACGCCCCACGCAGCATACGAAGACGTCGACGGCGCGTTCGAGCTGGTCACGAAATTCCAGGGGACGCTGTGGTCGGCGAAGATCGATCACTCACCGCTGGATGTGGTGGCATGGCATGGCAACTACGCGCCGTACAAATACGACCTGCGCCAATTCAACACGATTGGCTCGATCAGTTTCGATCATCCTGATCCGTCGATCTTCACCGTGCTCACGTCGCCCAGCGACACGGCCGGCACCGCGAATGTCGATTTTGCGATCTTCCCGCCGCGCTGGCTGGTGGCGCAGCATACGTTCCGGCCACCGTGGTTCCACCGCAATGTGGCCAGCGAGTTCATGGGCCTGATTACCGGCGTATACGACGCCAAGGCCGAAGGCTTCCTGCCTGGCGGTGCTTCGCTGCACAACTGCATGAGTGGGCATGGGCCGGATGCGGCCACGTTCGAGAAGGCCTCGCGTGCCGACCTTTCAAAGCCTGACGTGATTGGCGGCACCATGGCCTTCATGTTCGAGACGCGCAAAGTGATCTGCCCGACCCGGCAGGCGCTGGCCTCGCCGCAACTGCAGGGCAACTATTACGAATGCTGGCAGGGTATCGCCAAACATTTCGATCCATCGCAGGCATAAGCCGCTACATCGTTTGGTCTGGAGAAACACATGAAGCTGGGAAGTCTTAAGGAAGGCGGTCGCGACGGCACGCTGGTTGTCGTCAGTCGTGATTTGACGAAGGCGGTAAAAGCCAGCGGCATCGCGCCGACGCTGCAGGCTGCGCTCGACGACTGGTCGAACAGCGCGCCGCGGTTGAACGCATTGTCCGAGGAGTTGAACGCGGGCACCGCCAGCGGTGCATTTGCGCTGGACATGAACGCGCTCGCTTCGCCATTGCCGCGTGCCTACGAGTTCGTCGATGGTTCGGCCTATCTCCCCCACGTCGAGCGAGTGCGCCGCGCGCGCGGGGCCGAGGTGCCGAAGTCGTTCTACACGGACCCGCTGATGTACCAGGCGACCAGTGCCGGCTTTCTCGGACCGCGCGATCCGGTGCTGGTGTCCAGCGAGGAATACGGCATTGACCTGGAAGCCGAGGTCATCGTGGTCACGGACGACGTGCCGATGGCGGCGACGCCCGCACAGGCATCGGCACACATTCAGCTGATCGGTTTGGTCAACGACGTGAGTCTGCGTGGGCTGATCCCCGGCGAACTGGCCAAGGGTTTCGGATTCCTGCAGTCCAAGCCGCGCTCGGCGCTGTCGCCGGTGCTGGTGACGCCGGACGAGCTGGGCGACGCGTGGCAGGACGACAAGCTGCATCTGCCAATGCGCACCTGGTTGAACGGTGCGTGGTTCGGCGAGGCCGAATGCGGCGTCGACATGCAGTTCAGCTTTGCCGAGCTGGTGGCGCACGTGGCGAAGACGCGGCCGTTGACCGCCGGCACCATTGTCGGCTCCGGCACCATCGCGAACGAGGACACCGACAAAGGCGCGTCGTGCCTGGCCGAGCAGCGCACGGTGGAAACGCTGCGTGATGGCAAGCCGAACACACCGTTCCTGAAGTTCGGCGATACCCTGCGTATCGACATCACGGATGCCGCTGGTCACAGCATCTTCGGAGCTATCGAGCAGCAAATTGCGCCGCAGCGAAGCTGATCCGGCTCGTGCCGATGGATGCTGCGCACGTCGCGCAGTATCCTGACAAACCACGCGTGGCGGCCTAGCAGTTGCCCGTCTTGCAAACCAACCAGCCAAGGAATCCCCATGTCTCAGGTCACGCTCAAGGGCAATCCGGTCAACGTTGATGGGGCATTCCCCACCGTTGGCAACAAGGCGCCGGACTTCAAGCTGGTCGGCAACGACCTTGCTGATGTCTCTCTGTCCAAGTTCGCCGGCATGCGCAAGGTGCTGAATATTTTCCCCAGTGTGGACACTCCGACCTGTGCCATGTCGGTGCGCCACTTCAACGAGTCGGCGAGCAAGCTCGACAACACGGTGGTGCTGTGCATTTCGGCCGATCTGCCGTTTGCACAGGCCCGCTTCTGCGGCGCCGAAGGGCTGAGCAACGTGGTGAACCTGTCCACGTTGCGCGGGCACGATTTCCTGCAGAACTACGGCGTGGCGCTCTCCTCCGGGCCGCTGGCTGGCCTGGCCGCGCGTGCGGTGGTTGTGCTGGATGAGCACGACAAAGTGGTTTATACCGAGCTGGTGGGCGAGATCGCTCATGAGCCGAACTACGACGCGGCGCTCGCTGCGCTGAAGTGATTCGGGCGGCCAGGGCGCGATGCGTCCTGGCCTGCTGAACACGCCACCACGATGATCAGGTCGATACCGACGCTGGATGGGCCACGAATCCGTCTGCGCCCATTGTGCGCCGACGATGCGGACGCGCTGTATGCGCTGCACAGCGACTCCCAGGTGATGCGTTACTGGAGTCGCACGGCCTGGACCGACCGTGCCGAGTCGATCAGTCATCTCGAGCGCATGGCTAAGGCCGAACGTGATGGCGACATCCCGTGGGCGATCGCCCGGCGCGAAGATGACGTACTGATCGGCAGCCTAAGCCTGTTCCAGATCGTGCCCGAGCAGGCGCGTGGCATGTTCGGCTATGCCCTGCAATCGGCCAGCTGGGGCCACGGTTTTGCACTGGAGGCGGCAAGGTTGGGCCTGGCCCATGCATTTTCTGCGCTCCGCCTCGAGCGCATCGAGGCCGATATCGATCCCGCCAACCAGCCATCCAGACGGCTGGCCGAACGGCTTGGTTTCAAGCAGGAAGGCTTGTTGCGCCGTCGCTGGAAAGTCGATGGCGTGTGGTCCGATACGGTGTGGTACGGCTTGCTGCGGGAAGAATTCATTGGCGCCTGAAGTGGACTTGGTGGCTGTCGCCACTGATCCCGCCCAAGGTCGGCCTTGACCCGTCCTGATTTAGGTTGACACCTGTTAGGAAGGTAAATGGGTTGGTTGATCCTGCTGGAAGAACGCCTGATGGACCTCATCGGGCGTTCTGTATTTTAGAGATAGATGGGGTCGTTCGCGGT
>Ga0302234_10000029_pt1 | contig 127583 bp, 105 predicted proteins | sample II_Palsa_N3_2_FD_193576 | JGI IMG/M metagenome (GOLD analysis project Ga0302234, IMG submission 193576) | Peat permafrost microbial communities from Stordalen Mire near Abisko, Sweden - II_Palsa_N3_2 | ecosystem: Environmental > Terrestrial > Soil > Palsa > Peat permafrost | place: Sweden... | reverse complement strand
TGTCGTCGCCGGCGCGCACCATATCGATCCCGGCGATGTGCGCATAGATATCGCGTGGCACATCGACCCCCTGCATTTCGGGGCGATATTGGGCGTTGGTATAGAGCTGCTCGGCCGGCAAGATGCCGGCCCGGACGATGGCCTGGTCGTGATAGACGTCGTGCAGGAACATATTCAGCGCCTTGACGCGCTGGCGTAGTCCGTTTTGCAGCATCTGCCACTCGTCGGAGGGAATAATGCGCGGAATCAGATCGAACGGAATCAACCGTTCGGTGCCCGATAGATCGCCGTCCACCGCGAAGGTGATGCCGACCCGCCGGAATACCAAATCCGCCTCGGCGCGTTTCCGCGACATGGTGGCACTCGGTTGGCGGGCAAGCCACTGACAAAAGCGATCGTAATGGGCGCGCACTTCACCCGACTCAAGCTGCATCTCATTGTAAGATCGCATGGGTACCATCTAGCCTCCTGATCGCTTGTTGCATCGTTTCGATCTGCACTGTTTCGATCTTATCTAGCAAGTGTCGTACCGGGATGCTGACCGTCAACGCAGGCTGATGACCGGAAAGGCTATTTTGACCCAAGCCGGGCCCAGTGCAAAATATGAATTTGCACTGTTGCAGTGCGGCGCCAGCGAGCGAAGAAAGAGGTTGCGCTTTTACGGGGCATAAAAACCGGCCTCGCGCCAACGCCCAATCACCCCTATCGGGGCGGATGCTGCGAGTTCCAGACGGGGAATTGCGATGGATGCGCGCCGCAGCGGCGGCACAGGTAACGGCCGAGGTGGCGATTCAGGTGAAGACTGGGGGGCGATTTGGATAGGCGCTTCAGGCCGTGGCTACGGCGGCACGCCGCGGTTCTTCCCGCCTGGGCCCGCGGTGCTCCGCGGCCGGCAGGTCCAGCGCCGGGCCGGGCTGGGGCCGAACTGGGTCACGGCTGTGCGGCACGGAGGCCGCCAGGGTAAACAACTGCACCGCCTCGCTCAACACGTCCGCCTGCCCCGACAAACTATGCGCCGCCGATGCCGCCTGCTCAACCAGCGCAGCATTCTGCTGGGTGGTCTGATCCAGGTGCTCGACCGCCTGATTGATCTCGCGCACCCCGCGAGCCTGCTCACCGCTGGCATGGGCGACCTGTTGCACCATCTCCGCGACCCGCCCGACCGAACTCAGAATCAAGGCCATCGATTCGCTGCTGCGCTGCACCAGGCGCTCGCCGGTGGCGACTTCCTTGGCGCTTTGCTCCAGCACCGAGGCAATCTCGCGGGCCGACTCGGCGCTGCGTTGCGCCAGGCTGCGCACCTCGCTGGCCACCACCGCGAAACCTCGGCCGGCCGGCCCCGCCCGCGCCGCTTCGACGGCGGCGTTGAGCGCCAGGATATTGGTCTGGAACGCGATCTGATTAATCACATCGGTAATGTCGGTCACGCGCCGCGACGATTTCATGATGCCGGACATGGTTTTTTCGACTTCATGAATCAGCTCACCGCCGCCCTGAGTCGCAAGCGACGCCTCCTGCACCAGCGTCAGCACGTTTTTGGTGGCATCGGCATTAGCCACAATGGTGGTACTGAATTCATCCATCGAAGCCGCCGTCTGCTCCAGCGATGCGGCTTGCGACTCGGTGCGTTGCGACAAATCGAGGTTGCCGCCGGCAATTTCCCGGGTGGCGATTTTCATCCCGCCGATTTCCTGGCGCACATCGGACACCATCGCGGACAGATTCGCCTTCAACTGATTCAACGCCTTCAGCAGCAAGCCCAATTCGCCGGTGCGGCCGGGCGGAATCACCACACTCAGGTCGCCGGCCGCCATCCGGTTGGCCACCCCGCACACTTCCGCCAGCGGCTGCCGCACGCCGCGTCCCAGCCAGCCCGCGATGCCGGCGGACACCGCCAGGCCGACGGCGAATGCGGCCCAATCGGCCCAAACCGCCGTGGCGGGGCTCGCGCGGCGCAGCAGCAAGACACACGCCAGTTGCAGCAGTGGAATCAGCGCCAGGCCGCCATATAAACGACGCGTCAGCGAACCGCGAAGCAGGCGCGCAAAAAATCCGGCCGCGCCGGTTCTGACCACCACCCCCGCCCGGATCTCGATGCCCTGCGCGGTACCGGCCCGCATCCTGGCATACAAAGCCTGCGCCGCGGCCACTTCGGCCCGGCTCGGCTTGACCCGCACACTCAGATAACCGGTGGTGCGCCCGTGTTCGACCACCGGCGTCACATTGGCCTGCACCCAATAGAAATCGCCGTTTTTACGCCGATTTTTGACAATGCCGGTCCACGACTGGCCAGCCTTGATGGTGCGCCACAAGTCGCCGTAGGCGGCCGGTGGCATATCCGGATGGCGGATCAGGTTATGCGGCTGCCCAATCAATTCCTCGCGGGTATAACCGCTGATTTCAATAAAAGCCGGATTGCAATATTTGATGCGTCCACCCAAATCCGTGGCGGAGACCAGCGTCATCGCGTTTTCGTAGTCGAACTCGTGATCGCTCACAGGATGATTGATACGCATGGGGCCCTCGGCCTTGGAATGAGTGGGACGAAAACAATGTATTAAGACCATGTATACAACACGCTGGCCGGCCGCGCAGCCCTATCCCTTGATTGCTTGATGCATATCAAGCCGCGCTGCCATGGGTGTTGCGGGCAGGCCGCGCAACCGGAGGTTCAAGCTGGCATATCAATTGCTGATATAGCCGGCGACAGCTTGAAAAATGCGGTGGCGACGCGGCTCATGCCCAACTTCGGCACACCCTGGTTGTATACAACGGATGCATGCACCACCTCCGAGTCCTATGCCCCAAAACGTCTCATCCGCTGAACTTGCGGAACGCCTGATCGATGCCGTCATGGCGCAACGCCTCGCGCCCGGCACACGCTTAAGCGAGCAACAACTCGCCGATTTATTCGGCGTGTCGCGCACCATCGTGCGGGAAGCCTTGACCCGCTTGACGGTGCGCGGAGTGGTCGAAGTCAATTCGCGACGCGGCTGGTTTGTGGTGCAGCCCTCGCCGAACGATGCGCGAGAGGCATTCGAGGCACGCCGCGTGATTGAAACCGGCCTCTTGCTGGAAGCTTCACCTGGCTTGACGGCGGCGGGCCTGCGCACGCTGCGCGCCCATCTGGCGCGCGAACGCCGTGCCATCGCCAGCGACGACGCGGCACAGCGCAGTTGGCTGCTGGGCGACTTTCATGTGTGTCTTGCCGAGTGCCTGGGCAACCATTTGTTGGCCGATATCCTGCGCGACCTGACCACGCGCACCCATCTGATCTCGATGCTGTATCAGTCGTCGCACGAGGCGCGGCACTCCTGCGACGAACATGCGCAGATTGTCGCGGCGCTGGAAGCGGGCGAAACGCAGGATGCCGTGCGCCTGATGCGCGAACATCTGCAGCATATCGCCGACGAACTGCTGATCGCAGCTCCCGCCGACCCGCTTGATTCGATGCGCAGCACGCTGGCCCCGGTCGAGGCCGCGGTCGCCCGGCGCCGCCAAGCGGGAGCGGCGCGCAATCTCAATGTGACACCCGCCACAACACGCGGCACTCGCAGTTCAACCCCGGCTTCGGCCACGCCGGCTAAATCCGCGGTGCCGCCCAAGACGCTTAAGTCCGCCCAAGCCCTTAAGCCTGCTGCGTCGAGCAAATTGCTCAAGCCCCTTATTAAGCCTCTCACTTAAGCCCATTACGTCACTACTCACTGCCCCGGAGAACTTGCCATGAAACTTCAGCGTCTGCTTCTATCTTTATCCACCTCACTGCTTGCCGTCGCGGCCCTGGGTCTGACGCCGCTGGCCCATGCCGATGCGTTGGACGACATCATTGCCGCCAAGACCCTGCGGGTTGCCGTACCCCAGGATTTCCCGCCGTTCGGCTCGGCCGGCCCCGATATGCGCCCGGTCGGTTACGACATCGATACCGCCAAATATCTGGCCAACAAGTTGGGGGTGGTCCTGGAACTGGTGCCCGTCACCAGCGCCAACCGGATTCCCTATCTGACCACACGCAAAGTGGATCTGGTGATTTCCAGCCTGGGCAAGAGCCCCGAGCGCGAGCAGGTCATCGATTTTTCCGAACCTTATGCGCCGTTCTATAACGGCGTGTTCGGCCCGGCCAGCGAAAAAGTCAGCAAGGTGGAAGATCTGGCCGGTAAAACGGTCGGGGTCACGCGCGGCGCCATCGAGGATATCGAACTCAGCAAAATCGCCCCGGCCAGCACCGTCATCAAGCGTTATGAGGACAACAACGGCACCATCAGCGCGTTCCTGTCGGGTCAGGTGCAACTGATTGCTTCGGGCAATGTGGTCGCCGCCGCCATCCTCGCCAAGAACCCGCCGAAAAAACCGGAACCGAAGTTCCTGATTAAAAATTCTCCGTGTTCCATCGGCCTGAATAAAGGTGAACCGCGTTTGCTGGCAAAAATCAATCTGCTGATCGAACAGGGCAAAAAAGACGGCAGCTTCGACCGTATTTCGCAGCAATGGCTGGGCAGCAAGTTGCCGGCCGGGATCTGATTTTCATTCATCGAACGGCGGACGAATTTACCTAAGAATTCACCTGACCGAGCCGCCTGACTCCGGGGACCTGCCCATGCGTTATCACTTTAATTTCGGCGATGTACTAGCCTACTATCCGTGGCTGATCAAAGGGACGCTGTTGACCCTGGAATTGATCGCCGTCGGCGGCGTATTGGGCATCGCCCTGGGCATTTTCGGCGCATGGGCACGCACCAGCGGGCCGCGCGCCTTGCGCGCGGTGTTTGGCGCCTACGTCGAACTGATCCGCAATACGCCGTTTCTGATTCAGTTGTTTTTTATTTTCTTCGGACTGCCTAGCATCGGAATTCAGATGACGGAGCTTGAAGCCGCTTCATTGGCCATGGTGATCAATCTGGGTGCCTATAGCACCGAGATTATCCGCGCCGGTGTCGAAGCGATACCGCGCGGCCAGATTGAAGCCGGCCAGTGTTTGGCCATGACCCGTTTGCAGATTTTCCGCCACATCATCCTGCGCCCGGCCCTGCAAAAAATCTGGCCGGCCCTGTCGAGTCAGGTGGTGATCGTGATGCTGGGTTCGGCAGCCTGTTCGCAGATCGCCGTGGAAGACCTGAGTTTTGCCGCCAACTTTATCCAGTCGCGTAATTTCCGCGCTTTCGAATCGTACTTTATCGCGACCGGCATCTATCTGGTGCTGGCGATACTGCTGCGCCAAGTGATGCGCGGCATCGGCCTGATGTTATTTCCCGCCAAGGTGCCGCGATGAATGATTTCACCTTATGGGATATGGCTCGCGGCCTGTTGCTGGCGGCTCGCTGGACCATCGCGCTGTCCCTGCTGGCGTTTATCGGCGGCGGTGCGGTCGGTATTTTTATGCTGCTGTTGCGCACCAGCCGCAGCCGCGTCTTGTCCTTGTTCGCGCGTTTATATATCGAATTGTTTCAGGGCACACCCTTGCTGATGCAGTTGTTTATTACCTTTTTCGGCTTGCCCTTGCTGGGAGTCGATACCACATCGTGGGGCGCCGCCAGCCTGGCGTTGACGCTGTGGAGCAGCGCCTTTCTCGCGGAAATCTGGCGTGGTTGCGTGGACGCTGTGCCGCGCGGCCAGTGGGAAGCATCGGCTTCACTGGCGATGAACTATCTGCAGCAAATGCGTCATGTGGTGCTGCCGCAAGCGTTGCGGCTGGCGATCGCACCCACGGTGGGGTTTTCGGTGCAGATTATCAAAGGTACCGCCTTGACCTCGATCATCGGTTTTATGGAAATTTCAAAAGCCGGCACGATCATCACCAATGCGACATTCCAGCCCTTCACCGTCTATGCGATGGTCGCGGCGCTCTACTTTATTCTGTGCTGGCCGCTGTCGCGCCTGGCCAAACATCTTGAGAGGAAACTGTATGTCGCTCATCGCCATTGATAGTGTACATAAGCATTTCGGTAACAATCACGTACTCAAGGGTGTTAGTCTCGAAATCGAGGCAGGCGAGGTGATCGCCGTGATTGGCAAAAGCGGCTCCGGCAAAAGCACTTTGCTGCGATGCGTCAATGGCCTCGAAAGCATCGACGGCGGCAGCATCACGGTCGACCAGGTCAAGCTGGGCAAGGACGAAACGCATTTGCGCGAGTTGCGGCTGAAGGTTGGCATGATCTTCCAGCAATTCAATTTGTTCCCGCATTTATCGGCCGGGCGCAATGTGATGTTGTCGCAGCAAGTGGTGAAAAAGACCGGCCGCGCGCGAGCCGAACAACTTGCCCGCGAAACCCTGGCCCGGGTTGGCTTGGCCGAAAAATTCGATGCCATGCCGGAGCAATTGTCCGGCGGCCAGCAGCAGCGTGTCGCCATCGCCCGGGCGCTGGCGATGGAACCGCGGGCTTTGTTGTGCGACGAAATTACCTCGGCGCTCGACCCCGAACTGGTCAATGAAGTATTGACCGTGGTACGCGGCTTGGCCGATGCCGGCATGACGCTGATGATGGTGACGCATGAAATGCGGTTTGCCCGCGAAGTCTGCGACCGCGTGATTTTTATGCATCAGGGCAAGGTCCATGAAGTGGGACCGCCCGATGCGGTATTTTCGAACCCGCAGACCGCCGAGCTCAAGCAGTTTCTCGGGATGGTCGGCTGAAACCGGGCTTGGCCCCAGGAGAATGTGATGCGCTTTGGAAACCGGCTGATGCAACAAGCTGAAGACCTGTCGCAGTTCTCGCAAAGCGAGATCGGCCTGACCCGGACTTATCTGACCGCGCAACACCGCCAAGCCGGCGATTACCTGCTGGCCTTGATGCGCGAGGCCGGTATGCAGGCCGACTACGATGCGCTGGGCAATGTGGTGGGACATTACGCCGGCACCGACCCCGATGCCCCGGCAATCATCTCGGGTTCGCATATGGACAGCGTGGTGAACGCCGGTAAATATGACGGCCTGTTCGGCGTGCTCAGCGCGATTGCCTGTGTGCGGGATCTGCACGAGCGCGGCATCAAATTGGCGTTTCCGCTTGAAGTCGTGGCCTTTTGCGATGAAGAAGGCGTGCGTTTTAATGTCACCATGATCGGCTCGGCCGCCCTGAGCGGCCATTTCGATCCGGCCTGGCTGACCCGCATGGACGCCGAAGGGATCTCGATGAGCGAAGCGCTGCTGGCATTCGGCGGCGACCCGGCCGCTTGGGGCCCCTTGCGGCGCGAGGTCAAACGTGTGGCCTGCTTTGTCGAAAGCCATATCGAACAAGGCCCGGTCTTGCTCAACGAAGGATATGCGGTCGGGGTGGTGACGGCGATCGCAGGCTGCACCCGCGTCAAAATATCGCTCGCAGGTCTTGCCGGTCATGCCGGCACCGTGCCCATGCCGGGCCGTCGCGACGCACTGGCGGCGGCAGCCGAGATGACCCTGGCCGTCGAGCGAGTGGGGCTGGAGCGCGCCGACCGGGTCGTCGCCACTGTCGGCAAATTCGAGGTCGCCGAGGGCGGCGCCGTCAACGTCATCGCCGGCGCAGTCAGCTTCACCATCGATCTGCGCTCAGGCGACGATGCCGCTCGTCACGAGGCGCTGCAAACCTTGCGCGCGGCGCTCGCCGAGATCGCCCAGCGCCGCGGCGTGACGCTGGACTGGCAGCAGTTTTATGCATTGGATGCCGCGCCCTGCGACGCCGGTTTGCAAATGCAACTGGCGCAAGCCATTACCCATTGCGGGCTGGAGGTACGCCATTTGCCCAGCGGCGCCGGCCATGACGCGATGCAATTTGCCGCCGCCACGCCTACCGCGATGTTGTTCGTGCGCTGCGGCAATGGCGGCATCAGCCACAACCCATTGGAAACCATGACCGCGGACGATGCCGAAACCGCCACCCGGGTCCTATTGCATTTTATCGAACACTTTACCCTTAACTAACGAAGGTGAGCATGAGTTCCAATCAACAAGCCGCCCTGCATGCGCGGCTCGACACCTGGGTCAACGACCATTTCGCCGAAGAGACCCGCTTCCTGCAAGAAATGGTGCGCGTGCCGACCGACACGCCGCCCGGCAACAATGCACCTCATGCCGAGCGCGCGGCAGCCTTGCTCGCTGAATTCGGCTTGGTCGCAGAAACCCATCCGGTGCCGCAAGCAGAGGTGCGCGCAGCCGGTCTGGAAAGTGTGACCAACCTGATCGTCCGGCGCCGTTTCGGCGACGGCCCGACCATCGCGCTGAATGCGCATGGCGACGTGGTGCCCCCGGGCGAAGGCTGGCAACACCCGCCCTATGGCGGCGTAATCGAAGACGGCAAATTATATGGACGCGCGGCCGCGGTCAGTAAAAGCGACTTCGCCAGCTTCACCTTTGCCCTGCGTGCGCTCGAAGCACTGCAGATACCGCTGGCGGGCACGGTCGAACTGCATTTCACCTATGACGAAGAATTCGGCGGCGAATTGGGCCCGGGCTGGTTGCTCAGTCATGGTTTGAGCAAACCCGACTACGTCATTGCCGCGGGTTTTTCTTATCAGGTCGTGACGGCGCACAATGGCTGCCTGCAAATGGAAGTCACGGTGCAAGGCAAGATGGCGCATGCCGCCATCCCGCACACCGGGGTGGATGCCTTGGCCGGTGCCGTCACCATCTTGAATGCGCTGTACGGCGAAAATATCCGCTACCGCGGCATCAGCTCGCAGGTCCAGGGCATTACCCATCCGTATCTGAATGTCGGTTTGATCAGCGGCGGCACCAACACCAACGTGGTGCCGGGCAAAGTCGTGTTTAAACTCGATCGGCGCATGATTCCCGAGGAAAACCCGGCGCAAGTCGAGGCCACGCTGCGCCAATTGATTGAACAGACCGCGGCCACTGTGCCCGGCCTGCAAGTCGAAATCCGGCGCATGCTGCTGGCCCATGCGCTGACGCCCACGCCTGCCATCGAGCCGCTGGCCGCCGCGCTGCAAAGCAATGCCAGCGAAGTATTCGGCGAAACCATCCCGGCCTTGGGGTCGCCGCTCTATACCGACGCCAGATTGTATGCAAAGGCCGGTGCAGCCGTGGTGTTATACGGTGCCGGGCCGCGCACGGTGCTTGAGTCCAACGCCAAACGCGCCGACGAGAATGTGGTGCTCGAAGACCTGCGGCGCGCGACCCAGGTGATCGCCCGGGCAGTGCTCGATTTATTGACCTGACCTGGGTTAATGTGACCCGGTTTGGGCTGCTGTGCTTAAAGCATAGGACGCATGGGGCGAAAAACCGCCTCGACAACGCCTGGCGCAATCCAGGGTAGCTCGATCGGCGGACTTAACCGCGGTCGTCGATCCAGATCAGACCCCAGCGCGTGGCGTAATCCAGCGCACCTTCTTCGTCGTGGAAATAGTCGAGCGCGTGGAAAGAATAGGGTTCGGTGGGCTTGACGCCGCCGGCATTGGCGCGGCGTTCGATGGTCAGATTAGCGGCAAACAAGCCGTTTTGCATGCGTTGGGCAGCGGCCGCGACGGCATACCCTTTGTGATGTAATTGTCGATTCATACTGGTAACTTCTAAGTGCGTGAGCCGGACGCATGGTGAGGACCGGCTCGGGGTTAATGCAATCTCCTGCTCGTATTTTCCGGGTCAATTGTGACAATTTCGGTAAGGAAGCGGGACCTGCTGGTGTTTAATCCGTGTCTTTAATTACAGACAGGACTCAGACACCAAGCCCGGCGACAAGTTCCGTACTACCGAATGGCCGATCAATGCCAGGGTTGGACGGCAGCCTCTTTGCCCGTACTTACCCCTCAACCCGACCCGTCAACGTTCTACCTTGATGCTTATCTTGCAGTATTTCCGCGACCTTGTCGCTCGCGTCAAAAACATCTGAAACAAAAATATTTCAGCACACGTACGGTTCGCCCGAAGAGCCGTCAGCGTTCCCCCCTCACCGTCCGGCAACGTCTGCACATTGTCCGCCCCATCGCGCTTTGCCCTACAATATTAGGGAACGATTGTTTGATCAAATACGGCTGCGGGCCAAGGCCGGAATCCGGGCGTTTGGCGCATACCGAAGGCGGCAGCATAAAACCCGCCCGGTCTGCGCACAGCAGCCTATTGTTGGGGGATAAAACCATGAAACGCATGATCGCCATCGCCGCACTGTTGGGGGTCTATTCCTTGAGTCAGGCGGCTACGCTCAGCGCCGCGTCGGTCTTGGCCAGCGTGCAGCACTCGGGAGCCAAAACCACCATTGCCGACCTGGATCGACGCGAACAATGGCAGGTCGTGACAGACATGATCGCGACCGGCGACACGACCTGGATCGGCCTGGTCCCCAAACTGACCCCAGGCAGTGACGAAATGACGGCGGACGACCTGGCCCTCAGCCTGAGTTACGCCTTGCCCAAAAATGGCCCGGCGGTCCTGTCCGCACTTTCGCTGGAGCATGTGATCAACTCCAGCCAGGTTTGCAGCATGCCTTTTCCCGACGATATCGTGAAAGATCGGCCCGCATATAAACGGCAGGCCCTGCAAGTGCTGGATGCGGTGCAAGACCCAACCTTGGCCCAAACCAAGGCGGCCTGCATGGCCACATTAAAGAGAGCAGAATAAAGCCTGTTGCTTGCCGGAAGCGGTTCAGCCCGGCGGCGGAGCCGGCCGCCGCTGCGGCTGCCCGACCGGCCCCGGCAATGGAGCCGAATCGCCCCTCATTGAATGACCGGCTGGTACAACTATTTGCCACAGGAAACGTATGCCGTCTTTGACCCTGCTCACCCGTTACAAAGCCTGGGCCGACCAGCTCACCTTCGCCAGTTTGAGCGCTTTACCCGAAGGCGAGGCGACCAAAACCCGCTCGACGCGATTCAAGAACATGGTCAATACACTGAACCATGTATATGTCATCGATAACATTTTCCAGGCGCACCTCGAAGGCCGTCCGCACCATTACACCGCGCGCAATACCCCCGCCTATCCGCCTTTGGCCGAACTGTGGCAACTGGTCTCGGTGCTGGATCAATGGTATGTCGACTATGCCGCTTCGCTGTCCCAGGCGCAGCAGGACGAGCGCATCCAATTCCAGTTTGTCGGCGGCGGCGCCGGGGAGATGTCACGCAGCGAGATGATCTTGCATGTGGTCAATCACGCCAGTTATCACCGCGGTTTTGTCGGCGACATGATGTACCAGATTCCCGTCACGCCTCCTGTGACCGACCTGCCGGTATTTCTGCGCGATGTGCCGCAATAAGCTTTGAGCCTGCGCGGTCGCTTCGGTGGCTTCCTGCTTCATCGAGCGGCCTGACTGCGCCAGTTCTCAGCAGGCTGACAAGCGGTGTCCTCGCTGTAAGACACGCCCCGAAGGAAGTGCTCGTGAGGAATTGATCGCGCCGACAACGTCGGCGTGATTTTCATAGCTGCAATCGACGCGCAGGAATTTCGCCTGTATTTGCCGCTTGTCTTGCGATAGGCGACCGCAGCACGGGCAAGTCGCAGTTTGGGGCGGAGGCACTCCTTGCCAGCGCCGAAAACTGCCGGGGCACTTGTTTGCGTGATTCTGTGCCAGCACGGAACTCAGCAGATGCACCAACGAGTTCAGCGGCAAACCGTAGTATCCTGATTAAAATCAGCTTCAGTTGCCTATCATGCCTGCCAAATTCACCGACGCTGCCCGCTTCTGGCGTACCCCGCTGTTGCCGGGTGCCGAGCTGCTCACGGCCGAATACTATGCGCACGAATTTGCTCCGCACTGGCATGAAGGTTTTTCGATTTCGGTGATTCAGGCGGGTGCCCAAAGTTATCAATATCGCGGCGCGCGCTGCGTCGCCGGCGCCAGTTGCATCCCCGCCATCAATCCCGGTGAAGTGCATACCGGAGAGCGCGCCGCGGACCATGGCTGGGCTTATCGCGCCTTCTATCCCTCGCTCGCCTGGATGCAAACCCTGGCGAACGATATCGCCGGCCGTCAGGTCGGTTCACCCTGGCTGGTCGATGGGGTGATTCACGACGCCGAGCTTGCCGCCCGGCTCACGCTGGCGCATCACATGCTGGAGCAGCAAACCGACCCGCTGGCGGCCGAAACCGCCTTGGTTGCGGCGTTCGCCATGCTGCTGAATCGCTATTCGGTGGCGCATCACAGCACCCCCACCCTGCATGCCGATACGCAACGCGTGAGGTGCTTGCAAATGAAGCTGGCGGAAGAATTGACCAGTCCTGTCACGCTGAGCGAACTTGCGGCGGTGGTCGGGCTATCGCCCTTCCATGTCGCGCGGCTCTTTTCACGCAGCGTCGGCATGCCGCCCCACGCCTGGCGCAACCAGCTTCGACTCAATCGCGCTCAAGGTCTGTTGCGCCACGGCATGTCGGCCACCGAGGTTGCCGCTACCGTCGGCTTTGCCGATCAAAGTCATTTCAACCGGCATTTCAAACGGGCTTTCGGCGCTACGCCGGGACGCTGGCAATCAGGCGCGGGCTAAGGCCTGCGCCTGCCGATAATGGTCTTGCGTCGCCGGTGGGTGAAAACTATAAAATCAGGCGGACCGGCCTTAAGGAAAATTGAACGGCGTTCAAATTATCCTGCGCGCCGGACAATTTTTCGGCAAGATGGCATTTCTCTCTGCGGACTCTACGGCAACCCATCCATGCACACACCTGCATTGCATCAGATATCGCGTCAACTTCGCCGCTCCGCCGTACTTCCCACCTTGCTTTGCAGTCTGACGCTGCTGACGGCATCAAGCGCGGCGTTGGCAGCCGGCCAAGTCGATACGCCCGATTTGTCCGCGCAAAATATCGATCGCCTGCATGCTCCCATCTTGCCGCCCCAGCAAGCGGTTTGCCATCCGGTGATGATGGAAGGCACAGCCAAATCAAGCGGTTTCAGCGGCAAAGTCCTGATCGCGGCCGACCCCCAAGCGCGTGTCGTCACGATCCAGGTGACGGACGCGGGTCCGGCAAATTTCGCCATGGGTGTCTCGGGTGCCGATGCCTGGGTCAAAGACTCTGGCGGCGTAGTGCGTCAAGCCGATTTTGAGGGTTATCGAGCCGGTTTGGTCAGCGACGCGTACTGGGCCAGCGGCGGCCTGATGAATACCTGCTGGCCGGCGGAAATGCATTTTTTAAGATCCGACAAAGTCAACGGCGTCAGGGCGGACGTATTTGAAGTCCAGCCTGAGGGCGGCAGTACCACCCAAGTCTGGATCTCCGGCAAAACCCAACTGCCGCTGCGTTGGACCCGCAGAGACGAGCCGGGTGTCGCAACCACCTCGTATGCGGCCTACGGTAAAGGCCGCTATCTGGGCATTCCCTTCAAACAAAGCTGGATCAACCGCGACGGCAATCGCTGGGACCTGACTTTTAACAAAGTACAGACCAACGCCGATCCGCTGCTGGTCGCAGCCAAGGCACAAGCCGCGCAACCGCTTACGGCGGATTATTCGATCGATGGAGGCCGCAGCACGACCGTACCGATGCGCCTGACCGAACAACCGCATGTCGACGTTTTTATCAATGGAAAAGGCCCGTTTAATTTCCTGCTGGATACGGGCGCAGCCTTGTTGTTATCCAAAACCACGGCGAAGACGCTGGGCTTGAAGCTGACTGGCTCAGGCAGCGAAACCGGGATGGCCGGCGTGGCCACCGCGGAAAAATTCGCACGCATCGAGGACCTCCGGATCGGCGACGCACATGTGCGCGATCAATATTCCGCCGTGATGGATGCACGCTCCACGGGCTTCGACGCGCAGACGGCCGGCGTCATCGGCTATGAAATCCTGGCGCGTTTCACCACCACCTTCGATTTTCCCAGACAGCTTCTGACGCTGGCGCTCACCCCGGACAGCACCTTGGACGACCACGATGCGCTGCCCTTTGCGCTCGACCACACCATCCCGGCGGTCAAGGCAACGCTTAACGGCGTACCGAGTTATTTTTGGCTGGATACGGGCTACAACGGCACCTTGCTGGTCAATCGGCCGTTTGCCCAGGCCCATGCCGAAGCCATGCCGGGCAGACTGTACGACACCGGCGCATCGATCTCGGGGACGGGCGGCAGCGGCGCAATCAAGCTTGGGCGAATTGCTCAGGTGACGTTGGGCAACGTGCCGTTTAACGATGTGATTGCCTATTTCCCCAACTTCTCGAGCGGTCCCAATACCGATAGCGAATTTGCCGCCGATGCCGGCGATGCATTACTCACCTCGTCGGTGTTGACCTTCGATTACCGCACCCGGCGCGCCTGGTTAAAGCTATCCGGCACGGCCACCCCGCCTACCCTCGCCCGTTACAACAAAACCGGCTTTAACCTTCAATACAAGGAAGGCAAAGGGGCGACGGTAAGTTACATCGCGGCAGGTTCTCCCGCCGCCGAGCTGGGTTTGAAACAAGGCGACCAAGTCGTTTCGATCAATCAACAGGGCATTTCCGCCGACACGGTCGCGGCCCTCAAGCTAAGCATTAAAACGGAAAGCCTGGACCCGATACGGCTCTCGGTACTGCGCGGCGGTAAAGTCACCGACTTTGAGATTCAACCGCAGGCGTATATTCAGTAACTGGCGGTGCCGGGGGCCGATGGATACCGCCGGCACAGACCCGATTTTGCTGCGGGAAAGTTAACCTCGGCGTTATTTGGCGGCGATGCAAGCGCCCCATCAAGCGGCCACCTACGCCCCTGCTTCCCGCTCCACAGTCGCCAGCAAAGCCCGCAGCCCGCGCCATGCCAGGCTCTCATGGGCACCGCCCAGCACCGCGGTGCCGGCAATCTGCCGCGCCAATACGGGGCTGCCCGTACATTGCCCGATACGTACCCGGTAAGTGGCGCGCAACGGCACCAGTTGCTGAGTCCCTGGCTGCAGTTCGGCGGGAATCGGACCACCGTAGGGGCTGGCCACATAAGGCTCGTCCAGGGTCGCCAGATTGACCCGGTCGACCGCTTCGACCCGGCACTTCAAGGCCTTCATTTCCGGCAGCGCGGCGACAAAAACGGCGGCGTCGCCTGCGGCGATTCGCCCCACCTCATCCTCATCGACAAACGCATCTCCTTTCACTCTTTGGCTGGCCGTGACACCCGGCCCGACCACATCGAACAAGCGTGCCCCGCGCGGCAGCCAGGCACCCGGCACCAGCCCGTCGTCGGCCGTTTCAACGATGCCGTCAAAGGGCGCGCGCAGCGTCAGCTGAGCGATTTGCGCGGACAAACCGGCCACCGTCTGGCGCGCCGCATCGCGTTGCTTTTGCAAGGCCACGCCCTGCTGCTGCAAACGTTCATCGAAAGCTTGCTGCTCGACTTCCCAGCCCTGCAAGGCCGCTTCGGTTTGTGCTTGCTTGAGTTTATAGTCGAGCTCGGGCGATACCAGCACCGCCAGCACCTCTCCGGCATGCACCGCTTGCCCGTTATGCGCCGGGACGGACGGATCGGCAAGCATCCCGGCGACCGGCGCGTACAGTCCTTGCGCCTGCTGCGGACCGAACACCGCCGGCGCACTTACCCCCCCGTGCCAGGGCAACACCAGCAAGCAGAACAACCCGCCACCCAGCATCGCACTGCGCAGAGTCTGCCGCCGCCAGCGCAACGCCGCGCGCCGCTGCCAGCAGGCGCGGCCTTCACGTACGACCGGCCGCACAATAAACCAGCCGAATTCAATACAGAACAGGCCGATGCCGAGCGCTTTGAAAAACGCGTGATACACCACTAGAGCAATCGAGAAAAATACTGTCAGCCGGTATAACCAGGTGACGAAGGCAAAGCCGATCAGGAAACGCCGGCGCCGTGGCGCGCACGGTTCGGGTTGCGCATCGCCCAAACCGAACAGCCATTCACGCATCCACCAGCGGCCGAAAGCGAAGGCGCGGTCGTGCAAGTTCGGCATATCCAGCCAATCAGACAACAGAAAATAGCCGTCGAAACGCATAAACGGACTGGCGTTGATAGCCAGGGTGCCGATCCAGGTGGTGGTCGCCAGCAAAAACGCACCCGCCCGTACCGGTCCATCCGGCAGCAGATTCCACGCCAGCGTAGCCAGCGCCGCCAGCGCCAGCTCGCTTAACATGCCCGCCGCACCGATGCGCAAGCGCTTGCGGCGATCGGGGACTTTCCAGGCATCCGTGGTATCGGTGTACAACACCGGCAGCATCACCAGGAATGCCAGGCCCATGGTCGGCACGCGGCAACCGTAGCGATAGGCGGTAAACGCATGGCCGAACTCATGCAGGATTTTGGCAAATGCCAGGGCCAGCGCGATGGAAAGCAAACCGCGCAGGTCCGCGTAACCATGGAAGGTATGGACAAACTCATCCCACCGCCGCGACACCATAAACAATCCGGCGACGGCAATGGCCACCACCACACCCCAGAACACCGGCCGGAAAACCGGCTCGGTGTAACGCGCAAAGCGACGCAGGAACGGCATCGGATGCCATAGCGGGATGCGGATCATCAAATAATGCTTGAGCAGCCACATGCCGCCCGTCAGCCGTCCCGCCGCGGCACTGGCCTGCAGCCGCCGGGTGTCGTCGGCACTCGCCGCCAGCAGCAGATTCTGCTGGCGCAAGGTGCGCAGCAAGGTCTCAAGCTCGTCGAGCGTGACGCTCAGGGTGGTCTCGCGATTTACCGCGGCAACAATGGCTTCGGGCTCATCGAGCGCCCAGCGCGAGAGCAATTCGAAGGCCGGCCAGCCCAACTGAAAAAAGCGGTTGGCGGCCGGATCATGCAGCATCCATGTCGGCGCCCCTTCGGGCGAAGGTATGCCGCGGGTCAGCGTGAGTTCCTGACGCAACTGCGGCAGGCGGGTCAGCGCGGGGATGGGGGTGGCGCTTGAGGGCGTGCTCATGGTCTCGACTTTGCCGCTACCAGCCCAACCACTGTCGCGCCAGCGTCAACGGCCGGCGCAACACGTAGTAGGACAGCGGCACCCAACGCCCGTGGATCCGCGCGGTACCCATGGCGCCGAGGACCGGGCGGGTGTCGCCGGTGAAGGTCGCCTTGATGCGGTAGGCCAGCACCCCTTCCGGAGTCGGCTCGGCACGATATGCCACGGTATCGATACGCGCCTCATAGGCGCTCATCGGCGAGCTTTTCGGGTACAGCGTCAAGGTGCTGCCGGGTTTGACGTCGACATTGTCGGCCACCGGCAAATAAGCGGTCAGCTCGACCGAAGCCGGGTCGGCCAGCAGCAGGATCTTCTCGCCGACCGCCACCGCGCGGCCGGTCCAATCGTTCGGGTCGGCAAACACCGCGACCCCGGCGCGCGTGGCAGTCACACGCACTCGCGCGAGTTGTTGTGCGTTATAGTCGAGTTCGACCGCGCTATCGTCCAGCTTGCCTTTACGCAACGCCATGTCGAGCCGGTCCTTGTCATCGGTGACGGCCAGTTGCGCGGTCTGACGATATTCTTCCTGTGCCGTATCGAAATCCTTACGGGCGATGGCATACCGCGACTGCAGCGTGGTGGCCTCCAGGCCGAGCAAAGGTGTGCCGGGCACCACCCGCTGGTTAGGCTGCACGTAAAGCCGGTCGATCACGCCGTCCAGCGGCGCGCGCACCACAAACGGATCCTTCGCCGTCACTTCGGCGGGCGCCAGCATGGTCAGGGGCACCGGCATCACGCAGACCACGGCCAGCGCAATCAGGGCGCGGCGCAAGTTGCGCCCCGGTTTTACCCAGTTGCGCATGCGTGCGGTCCAAGGCGGGCGAGGATCGAGCGCGGCAAAAGCATGGGCCCACGCTTGCGCCAGTTCGGAAATCAGCGCGTGTTCGGTCGAGGTCCAGGCGGTATCGCGGGCAAACACCAAGCCGCCGAGCAGATGGCCGGCGCGATCGGTGAGCGGCACCCACAGGCCGTAAGCCGGCCACCAAGCGTCCCATTCATCGGCCACATGCGCCACCTCAAACGGCAAGTCGGCCGAGGTGAAGGCGCGTTGACTCTGGGTGTGTTGACTCGGACTCTCTTCGACCGTCTTGCTTGGGTCCTTGGCCAACGAGCGGCACAATGCCGCGAGCCATTGCACATACGGCGCGCCGGGGTCGCTTTGCGGCAACCCCGACACCGCGGCCACCGCGCCCGGTGCCGGCCCGTGCCACCATGCGGCTTGGCGGTAGGGCACCAGCGACAGCGTTTCGTTGACGATGGTAAATGCCAGTATCTGCTCGGTGGCAGCCGCGCGAGCGCGCGCCGCCAACTGCCACAGCAGCGCCAGTTGTGCCGAGTCGATCCTGACTTGTTGCGTCGCTTCGGGAGATGCAGCCATAACGGTCAGGGCGCGGCGAAAGTCGCCCACCCGCTCATGCCGGGCAGCAGTTCCGGCGCATTGCCCGCGAGCGCCGCCGTGACATCGACGGTTTGCGTCACGGGATCAACCCGCGCCCCGATGCGCGCCACGCGTGCCGGATAAGTCTTGCCCACTTCGTCGACTTGCACCGACAGCGGATGGCCGGCTTTCAGCCAGGCCAGCCATTTCGACGGCACAATCATTTTGAGTTCGAGGTGGCCGGTATCGATAATGGTCAGCAACGGTTTGCCGGCTTCGACAAACTGCTGAGGCGAGGCGGTGCGCTTGGTGACTCGGCCGTCGAACGGCGCCGAAATCACGCACTTTTGCACGGTCGCCTGCATATACGCGACTTCCGCCGTGCTGGCCTTCATCTTGGCGTCGGCCTGCTCGACTTCGAGTTCACCCACCGAATGGAGCTGCGCCAAACGCTGGTCGACTTCGAGTAATTCACGCGCCGCCCCCGCTTCGGCCTGGGCCTTGTGCAATTGCGCCGCGTATAAGGAACAATCGAGCGACACCAGCATCTGGCCGGCACGGAAGGCATCGCCGTCGCGAAACGGCAGGGCGGCGATTTTTGCGTTGATCTCGCTCGACAGCTCGACCTCATCGCGTGCCACCAGTTGCGTGCGAATCCGATTGTCATCGGTTGCGGTGGCGGCCGGAGCGCTCCAGCCCCACTGCGCGTACAACAAACCCAATGCGACGATCACGCTGCGGCAGGCAGGCCTGCTCCATACTCCCGACACTGCCTTCATTGCGCCCCGCCCTGACCGAGCTGTGCCCAGTGTTGCTGCGTCTGGTCGATCGCCTGTTCCAAGGCAGGAAGATCGTAGCTGGTCACGGCATCGGGGATCGGATCGTAGCCCAGGGTCGCCAGCAATTGGCCATACGCGCCTTCCAGTTCGCCATAACTCTGATACAGACGCAATTCCGAAATCATCGCGCTGGTGGCGGCGCGGATTTCCTCAAGTTTGCCCTGAGCGTTAGCCTGCGTTGCGTTGTGGGTATGCACCAGAATCTGCTGGTCGACGTCGTTCATTTGCTTGAGCAAATCGAATTGCCGGTGTTTCGCATCCAGCTCGGTACGGGCCACATGAACCTGCGTCAGCACCGCCATGCTCAGCGCCAATTGCTGCGTCTTGGCCACTTCCAATTGGGCATTGGCCAAACCCTTGATGTTCTTCAGGTTCAGGAGGTTCAACAAGTTCCAGCTCACGCTTAGTCCCGCGGCGCGCCAGGCGTGGTAGTTCAGGAAACTATTGCTATCGTAATGAGCGCCAAGTTCCAGCTCGATACCAGGCATCAACTTGGCCAGCGCCTTGTGTGTTTCATTCAAGCTGATGCGTTCGTTATAACCGGCTTCGACCAGCTCGGGACGCCGTTCGAGGGCAGTCTCTTCCATCTGCTCCATCGGCATATTGAATGCCGGTACTCCGAGGCCTTCCGGCGGCGCCAAGGTAAAGTCCTTACCCGGCTCAAGATCCATCAGCGATGCCAGACGCGGCTTGGCCTCGTCGAGTTGGTCGCTGATGGTTTCGAGCTGGCGCATGATATCGAGCAGTTCGTGCTGATAGTTCAAGGTCTCGAGCGGCCCGCGCAATTGTTCATGCTGCGCTTGCCTTGAATCGTCCAGTGCCGCCCGAGCCTGATCCAGCAGAGGGCCGATGCGGTCGTGCAAACGCTGCGCGCCGGCAGCCTGCCAATAGGCTTCGCGGACCTGCTGCATCATCAGTTGCACCACCTTGCGGCGGCGCTGTTCCAGCACCAGCACGCGATCGGATTGTTCCTTGGCTTCGAAATAACTGACACCGAAATCGAGCAGGTTCCAGGTAAAGCCAAGGTCAGCGGTACGATCGTTCTGATCGCTGGAATAGGATTGCGGCACTGTCGTTTGGCCGGGATTGAACAAACTGGTCGATGATGAAGCCAACGGCACGCTGCGGTTGGTATAACCGGCCTGGGTCGTCAATTTCGGCAGCATATCGAAATTCGACAAATCGAGTTGTTTCTGCCCCAGCACCTCTTCCATCATTTTCAATCGATGGTCGAGGTTATACCGAATCGCACGCGCCATCGCTTCATCCAGCGTCACCGGCCCGCTCAACGGTTGCTGCTGGCTGAACATGGCGGTGCGGTCGGCTTGCGCCGTCTGCTTCAATTCAGCATCGGTGAATGGGGCCGGTTTGATCGCGCAAGCGGATAGGCATAAAGCAGCGACCGCGACGGCCACCAGTGAAAGAGCGTGTGTGCTGCATGGCATGGCGTTTTTCTTCACTTCGTCTACTCACTCTTTAGAAATCGAATAATGGGCGGTCATGGATGTCGCGTTCCAGGCGTGCGGCTCAAGCCACATGCAATTCGCGCCGCAGGCGTTCGAATTGCGCGGTGAGCGAAGGCTTCGCTGCCGGTGCCGCCGCATGCGGCACGGGCGGTGCGGCCGGACGAGCCGGGGCATGGGCAGTTGAACGGGCGGCCTGGTTCGCGCCCAGATTGACCACCACTTCATGACGCGTGAGATGCCCGGCGCTGTCGCGCTGCACCACCACCAGCCGCATCACCCGCGGACCATCGGGTGGCGCGGTGCCGCTCAAGGTGCCGGTGGTGGCGTCGAAATGCACCCAGCTCGGCAATACCTGACCGTCGGCTTGGCGCACCGTCACGCTGCTTCTATCGCCGGTGGCCGTGGGAATCGCGTTTTGCAAGGTCAGCGAAAACGGCTGATCGGCCGCGACCGTAATGCGCTCGACACCGGGCGGCGGAGCAAACGACGGCTGGGTCGAGGTGAAGCTCGAGAGTGTCTGGCCCGGTTGGTTTGACACGCTGGTAGTACCAAACACATCTCCCACACCGCCGGATGAAAACGTCGTGGTATGAACCGGGGCAATCCCGCCGACCTGCGTGGACGGGTCGAAGGTGCTCAACACGATCAGCGGATTGGAGGGGCCTTCGCTGCTTGCGGTAGTTCCATCGCCGCCGCTCGAAGATGAGGAATCGGGAGTACTGGACGGAGTAGTGGCCGGAGTCGATACCGTATGCGCGGTAATTTGCTGGGCGTCGACCACCACCGAAGCGGTCACTGCCACGCTGGATTTCACCCCATCGCTGACCGAGAAACTCAAGACGCGGGTACCACTGCTTGCACTGGCCGAACTCTCGCCGTAAGTGACGGCATTCAAGGCGGCCTGCCATTGCGCCACGGTCGCAGTCCGGCTGGCGGACGTCAAGGTCAGCACACCGGTACTGCTGTTATATGACGAAGTTATATCGCCATCGACCGCAGCGCCTGAATTGGTGAAGCCGAGCACATCCGCACCCGCATCGAAGCCACTGCCGATCGAGACCGTAGCGGATGCCAGTGCCGTATTGCCGCGATCGATCAAGCTCAGGGCAGGAGCTACGGCCACCACCGAACTGGCGCCGCTGGCAGTCAAGGTCACACTCACATTGCCGCCGCTGAGCAGCGGCGTCTGGTCGGTATCGGCTACCGTGACGCTGCGCGTTGCGGCCGCGCTGGTGTTGCTACCGTCATTGACCACAAAGCTGATGGTGCGAGTTGCGGGGTCCGGATTAATCGCCGTGTCGGTATAGGTCACCGCTTCCAGCGCCGCTTGCCATTGCGCCGTGGTCACCCCCGCGCCGGCCGTCAAGGTCATGACACCGGTGCTCGAATTATATGACTCGTTGATACCGGCAATCGGACCCAACGACAGTACGTCCTCGCCCGCATGAAAATTGCCGGTGATCGCTACCGTGGCCGAGGCCAACGTCGAGCTGGCGGGATCGGTCACGGTCAAGCCGGGATCGATCGCGACCGGGGTCTGGATCACCACGTTGTCGCCGGCGGTAAATGCCGCCGAACCCGTATCGGTGGTGACGACCGGCGCCGGATTAAGCACGTCGACCGTCTTGGTCGCGGCGACGCTGTTCTCGGTGCCGTCGTTGACCACAAACGAGATAGCGCGGTTGCCGAAGGTACTGCTGGTGCTGGAGAAGGTTACGGCATCGAAGGCATTCGCCCATTGAGCATCGGTCGCCGACAAACTCACCGAGGTCAACGTCAGCACACCCGTGGTGGAGTTATACGTCGCCGAAATATTGCCGAAAGTCGTGTTGTTGGTATTGGTAAACGACAAGATATCGCCGCTACTAAAGCCGCTGCCGATGGATACCGTCCCCGAAGCCAAGGTCGCGTTGTCGCGATCGCTGACACTCACGCCGCCATCGATTACCGTCGCGTTCATGCCGCCGATATAAGCTGTGGTGCCGGCGGTGCTAACCACCACGGGCGTCTGATCGGTGTCGGCTACCGTAACGGTGCGGGTTGCTGCCGCGCTGGTGTTGCTGCCGTCATTCACCGTAAAACTGATGGTACGCGTGACAGTGTTCGGGGTGATCGCCGTATCGGTATAGGTCACCGCCTCCAGTGCCGCTTGCCACTGCGCTGTGGTCACGCCCGCGCCGGCCGTCAAGGTCATGACACCGGTGCTCGCATCATATGACTCGCTGATACCGGCAATCGGGCCCAACGACAGCACGTCCTCGCCAGCGTGAAAATTGCCGGTGATCGATACCGTGGCCGAGGCCAATGTCGAGCTGGCCGGATCGGTCAGGGTCAAGCCGGGATCGATCGCGACCGGGGTCTGGATCACCACGTTGTCGCCGGCGGTAAATGCCGCCGAGCCCGTATCGGTGGTCACCACCGGATCGGGATTGGCGACATCGAATGTCTTGCTCGCGGCGGCGCTGTTCTCGCTACCGTCATTCACCACAAACGAGATGGTGCGGTTGCCATAGGTGGTGCTGGTGCTGGAGAGGGTTACGGCATCGAAGGCATTGGCCCATTGGGCATCGGTTGCCGATGAGGTTGCCGAGGTCAAAGTCAGCACACCGGTCGAGGAGTCATACGTCGCCGAAATATTGCCGAAGGTGGTGCTGCTGGTATTGCTGAACGACAAGGTATCGCCGCTGCTAAAGCCGCTGCCGATAGACACTGTCCCCGAAGCCAAGGTCGCATTATCGCGGTCGCTGACCGTCACACCGCCATCGACTACGGTCGCGGCCATGCCGCCAATATAAGTCGTGGTGCCGGTGGTGCTAACCACTACCGGCGTCTGATCGGTGTCGGTTACCGTGACGGTGCGGGTTGCTGTCGCGCTGGTGTTGCTACCGTCATTCACCACAAAGCTGATGGTGCGGGTGTCGGTGTTCGGGCTGATCGCCGTATCGGTATAAGTCACCGCAGCCAGCGCCGCCTGCCATTGCGCCGTGGTCGCACCGGCGCCGGTCAAGGTCATGACCCCGCTGGTCGAATCGTAGGAGCCGGTAATATCTCCCATGGTCGAGCTATTCGAGGTGAGAGAGAGCTGGTCTTCGCCGCTGTGGAAGTTGCCGGTAATCGATACGGTGGCAGAGGCCAGCGTCGAGCTGCTTCCATCCGTCACCGTCAAACCGGAGTCGATGGTCACCGGCGTCGAGCTTGTATTGTCGCCGGCGGTAAACGCCGCCGAACCCGAGTCGAGCGTGACCAGCGGCGGTGCCGTCATATCGACCGTCTTGGTCGCCGCCGCACTGTTCTCGGCGCCGTCGTTGACCACAAACGAGATAGTGCGGTTACCGTAGCTGGTACTGGTGCTGGAGAAGCTTATCGAATCCAGCGCCGTCTGCCATTGCGCGGTCGTCGCGCTTGACCCGGTCAGCGTCAGGATGCCGGTTGCCGCATCGTATGAGCCGGTAATGCCGCCGCTGTTGGTAAACGACAGCGTGTCCTTGTTGCTGTCGAAGCCGCTGCCGATGGATATGGTGGCCGAAGCCAAAGTCGTATTGTCCCGGTCGCTGACTGTCACACCGCCGTCAATCGCGGTCGCCGCCGTACCGCCGACATAGGCCGTGGCGCCGCTGGTGCTAACCACTACCGGCGTTTGATCGGTATCGGCCACGGTGACAGTACGCGTGGCTGTCGCACTGGTATTGCTACCATCGTTGATCACAAAGCTGATGGTGCGGGTGTCGGTGTTCGGGCTGATCGCCGTATCGGTATAGGTCACCGCGGCCAGCGCCGCCTGCCATTGCGCCGTAGTCGCACCGGCGCCGGTCAAGGTCATGACCCCGCTGGTCGAATCGTAGGAGCCGGTAATATCTCCCATGGTCGAGCTATTCGAGGTGAGAGAGAGCTGATCTTCGCCGCTGTGGAAATTGCCGCTAATCGATACGGTGGCCGAGGCCAGCGTCGCACTGCTTCCATCCGACACCGTCAAACCCGAATCGACGGTCACCGGCGTCGAGGTCACATTGTCGCCTGCGGTAAATACCGCCGAACCCGAGTCGAGCGTGAGCACCGGCGGCACAGTCACGGCCACCGTCTTGGTCGCGGCCAGGCTATTTTCGCTGCCGTCGTTGACCACAAACGAAATTGTCCTGTTGCCGGCGGCAGTGCTCGCCGCGGCGGAGAAGGTCACCGCATCGAAGGCACTCGCCCACTGCGCATCGGTTGCCGACGAGGTCGCCGAGGTCAAAGTCAGCACACCGGTCGAAGAGTCATACGATGCCGAAATATTGCCGAAGGTCGTATTGCTGGTATTGCTGAATGACAGAATATCGCCGCTGGTAAAGCCGCTGCCGACGGAGACTGTGCCCGATGCCAAGGTCGCATTGTCGCGATCGCCGACACTCACGCCGCCGTCAATCGCGGTCGCGGCCGTGCCGCCAAGGTAGGCCGTGGCACCGCCGGAAGTGCTCAGCAACGGCGTCTGGTCGGTATCAGCCACGGTGACGGTGCGAGTCGCAGCCGCACTGCTGCTGATGCCGTCGTTGACCACAAAGCTGATGGTACGGGTGGCGGTATTCGGCGTGATCGCCGTGTCGGTATAGGTCACCGCTTCCAACGCCGCCTGCCACTGCGCCAGGGTAGCGCCGCCCGAAGCGCTCAACGTCAGCATGCCCGTGCCGGCGTTGTAAGAAGTTTCGGCAATATCGCCGAAGGTAGTATTGCTGGTATTGGTAAACGCCAGCGTGTCTTCACCGCTATGGAAGCCGGTGCCGATCGAGACCGTGGCCGAAGCCAGCGTCGAGCTGTTTGGGTCAGTCACCACCAAACCGGAATCGATGGCTACCGGCGTCGAGGTGGTATTGTCACCAGCGACAAATGCCGTCGACCCCGAATCCATGGTCACCACCGGAATTACGGCGGTGACGTCGATCGTCTGATTCAGCGCCACGCTATTTTTGCTGCCGTCGTTGACCACAAATGAAATGGTGCGGTCGCCGCCGGTGGCACTGGACGCATCCGAGAATTTGACCGCGTCGAGCGCGGCTTCGAACTGCGCGACAGTGGTAGCGCCCGTCGCCGTCAGGGTCAAGACCCCGCTGCTGGAGTTATACGATTCCGTGAGGTTGCTACCCATGGTCGAAGTGTTGATGGTCAAAGCCAGCGTGTCGCCATTCTGAAAGCCGGCGCCAATCGAGACCGTCGCCGAAGCGAGATCGGGGCTGTCGCTGTCGCTTGCGATAATGCCGCTGTCAACTGTCACTGCGGCGCTACCGGCGGTATAAGCCGCGGTGGTGCCCGCGCCGGTCACGATCGGTGTTTGATCCGTATGTGTAACCGCCACCGTCTCGGTGATGGTGTTACTCGTGCTGTAAGGATCGTTGAGGCTGAAGGTAATATTACGCGTGGTGGTGGTCGGCGACGCCGCCGTGTCGTTATACGTCACCGCATCCAATGCAGCCTGCCATTCGGCGGTGGTGGCAGTGCCGCCGCTCGAAGTCAGCGAAAGCACACCGGTGCCGGTGTTGAAACTCTCGGCGATGTTGCCCATCGTCCCGCTATTGAGCGTGAGACCCAGCACATCCTGCCCGGAAACAAAGTTGGCAATCGTGACGGTAGCCGAACTCTGCACGGTGCTGTTGCCGTCGGCCAGCGTAATGCCGCTATCGACCACCACCGGCGTATTGCCGCTATGGGGATCGGCTTCGACCAAACCGCTGTTGCCCCCGCCCTTGGCTAGCACCGGCGGGCTATTCATGTCGGTGTAGGTGAGATTGTCGATGGTCGGAATAAAGACCCCGGAAGAGTCTCCGACATCGACGATGGTAAAACTGGTGATACCGGTAAAGGCCGCACTCATATCGACACTAGCTACATTCGATACATCGACATGAAACGTGGTTTCTTCGCCATCGCCGCCAGTGGTCAGGACGATTTTCTCGTTGGGATTGCCGTTGGCTTCGATCCAGATTTCGGTCCCGGCAACTACATCGATATCGAAGCTTTTCAACGCCATCGGATCGCCATCGCTGAGCTTGATGTTGACGCTGGAGAGCGGCGTCTCGTCCAGATTCATGGCCAGCACCCCGTTATTGGGCGCACTGGAAGTGGTCAGCGGCGGCGGTCCGAACTGGTTTTCGTTAAACGAATCCACCACGCTTTCGATCGCTTGATCGGTGGTGTAAGTGATGCCGTCCAAGGTGAACGAAGTTGTGCCCGACTCGCCGCCCGGGGTATCGAAGCCGACGTCGGCATCGTAGGTCTCGTCGGTTACGCCGAGCAGACCGTCATAGGCGGGAAGGTTGGCGCCGAATAAGGCGGTCGCTATGCTCGGGCCGGTCGAATATTCGAGGGTCCAGTCACCGCCCAGCGAAGCGGCACCGGTGTTGTCGGTCGAGGCGGCGACGCTGGTATGCATCAGGCCGGCAATCGACTGCACCAAAGCCTGACCATCGGCTTGCTCAGCCACGTCGCAACCGTAGATCTGAAATTGACCGCCGGCCTTCAGGCTGGCGCCGATACTGCTAAGGTCTGCCGCATACTCGCCGATGTCGGCATTGGTCAACCATGAGGAACCCGCCTGGATCGCGCCGTCCATGCCGTGGGAGATCAGCGAAATCGAGGTGATGCCGGTTTTGCCCTGCAGATAACTGGCCATCTGCGCAAACCCGTCTTGATTCGGGTCGAGTATCACATAGGTGGCATTGGCCGGCAGCGCCGCAATCAGCGCCTGGTAATCGCTGACGCTGGAATCGATAAACACCACTTCAGTGGGCGCGGGAACCGTCGCCAAAGCCGCATCGCGGGCGGCGCCGATTTGCGCGGAGGCTGTCGTGATCGGCGAGTTCGTCGAACGATCGGCGGCCTGATTCGAATAACGCGCCGCGCCGATTTGAGCGGAAGCGGAGAACTCGCCGCTTTCGGCCGCGCCGATGCGCGCCGTCCCATGCACACCTCCCGTTTCATGCGAGTGCTGCGGCACCACCAGGCTCGCCACCGACGCGTCATAGACGATGCGCGGTTCAAGCGGCAGTAGTAGCGCAGCCGGAGTAACCGTGGACGCTTGAGCGTCGGCACCGGCGAAGCATTTCAGGATTTGCGTGACGAGACTCATGATAACCACCCGGCATAACACTAGTGCCGCCGCCCACCGGGCGGCGGTTTCCCGCGCTTAACCGCGGGAGGGGAAAATACCTTGCAATGCGATAACGAAATTCACGCCCAGATACGGGTTGCGGATCGCCGTCGGCAAGCCCAGGCCGGCATTCGCCGCCGTCACCACTGGAGCCGCGGCCTGCAGCGTGATATTGAACGGCGCCAGCGTAGTGTTGGCGGTGCTGGTGTTGTACAGCGTGCCGGCGCGGCCAGCCGCGGCCGGCGGCCCGAGCACGGTGTTGGTTCCGGGTGTTTCCAGCGCGCCAGCGGTGCTGGTGGTGGCGGGAATCGCCACACTGCCGGTTACCGTACCGCCACCGCTCGCGGTAATGACATGCGTGTGGGTAGGCAACTGATCATTGGTCAAGGTGACCTTTTCGCTGCCCAGCGAGTCGCCCAGATTGACCGGGGTCAAATTCGTGCCGGTACCGGTGCCGACCGGGCTGCGTCCAGCCAGGTTAGGTAGTTGAAAATTACTTGCGCCGTTGCCGCCGTAGGTTGTGTTGAGCAGCGTAAACAATGCCTGGTTCTGCGCCACCGGTATGGTTTGGCCCTGGCACAGCGCCCAATCGGCCGGTGCGAAGTTGAACGCCACCATGCGGATTTCACCAAGATACGGATCACTCATTTGATTCTCCTTGTTGTTGTTCGTTATTCAGCGGCAAAAAAATGCAAGGCAGCAACGACGGCACCATCATGAAGCGGCAAGCGCCTGCACCGGACGCTCGATATGAAACACCGCGCACATCGTGGCGCGACCGTCGGCGCACGGCCGGGTGGGTGTGATCAGCAGATCCCAAGCAGTGCCGCCGGGCGACGTCACGCAATAAACATCCTGCGGCAAAAAAACGCCCTGGGGCAGATCGAACGTCGCCGAATAACACACGTAGGTCTCGTCCATGGCAATACCTTCATTTACCGCGGCAAGCGTGGCTGGAACCCGCCACAGGGGTTGATCGGCCACAGTGGACCCTGCCTCCGGCGTCAGCGAAAAAGCAAGGCCGAGCGAGGCCAGCAACTCGGCTTGGGTTGGCATACCTGACATCCCCTCCTCCATCCATCGTGATCAATCGTGTATTGCATCCGCATGGCCGCCATAGGATCGCCCGCGCCGCCCCTCCGTCATCCGGCAACAGCCCCCGGTCTATGCCTGGCTGAAAAGCTGCGACAAATCGCGGTCGCCGCCTGGCTGCGGCACAACATGGTGGGATGGGCCGGCTTCGCGGCGCATGATTTCATAGACACCGTTTTCGCCCGATTTCACAAAACCGAGCCGTTGATACAAAGCGCGCACGGGATTCTGCATTTCGACATACAGGCTTATCGCGAGCCCTCGCTTGGCCGCTTCGGCGACCAAGGCCCGCATTAATTGAGTGCCGAGGCCCAAGCCCCGATAAAACGGCATCAGCGCGATATCGATCAGCCGCACTTCCGTACTGCCCCAATAGTGATAAAGCCGTCCCACGTTAGCCCCGTCGCAAGTCACGAGATCAAAATGCGCATGCGGGTAATGACGTCGGTAATAGCTGTCCTGCAGGGTGAACTGTTGCGCCAGCAAGTCATTAATGTATGCAGGCTCCCGATCGATGCCGGCAAATTCAGCCGCGCGCGTGCTGATAAACACCTCGCGCAGAAAATCGCGGTCGCTATCGAGCGCCGGGCGCAACGCCGGGCTCACGCCGGCAGCTAACGCAGCGCAAGGCACGGACTGGATTGTCGGCGTAACGGTGGCGTCCATAGCGGCTGGTGATTTAATGCAATTAAAGGGATCCTAGACCTTGAACCGGATCGCGACAATTGATTAATACCATGAGTTCAATAATTCGCTATACCTCCAGTCTCAATAAATCACCGATGTAAAATAATTTGCTTATTACAAAAATTTATGCTTTGAATATTTGTAATAGTCAGGTTTCTCAGCATTGCTAATATAGTGGCTGGCGAGCAAAAAATATTTTATTTAAAATAAATGTCGCCATCGCAATCAGGGAAAACCTTAATTTCATCCTATTAATGACAGATTAATTTTTTATCTCATATTAAATTTCTTTCAGGTCAGGTTAAGGCCCCCATCGGAAAGCAAAATTTCCCCCGTAAGATAGTCCGAAGCCACCAGCATCGCCACCAGTTGCGCGATATCGTCCGGCTTGGCGGCCCGGCGCATCGGCGCGCGCTCCCGCCACAGTTGCTGCGCGTCGGTCCAAGCGGCGGTCAGCGGCGTGTCGACCAGTCCGGGAGCGATAGCATTGACCCGGATTTCGGGCGCCAGCGACAGCGCGAGCAAGCGGGTGACGTGATTTAACGCGGCTTTGCTCGCGGCATAGGGAATCGAGGCGCCCTTGGGACGCACCCCGGCATGCGAACTAATGTTCACCACACAACCCGGCCGGCCGCGAGCGGCGGCCTCGCGCAGGGCGGATTCGGCCTCCGCCACCAAACGGAAGGGAGCCACCACGTTGATTTCATTCAGTTCGTGCCAGACCTCGGGCGTCGCCGCAGCCAGGTCGGCATGCGGGATCACGCGGCTGATCCCGGCATTGTTGACCAGCACATCGAGCCGCCCCCACAGGGCGACCGCCTCGCGTATCAAGCGCACCCGGTCGGCGTCCTGGGCCAGGTCGGCTTGCACATAAGCGGCCATGCCAAGCTCAGCCGCCAGCGCTTGCCCGGCTTCAGTCGAACTGCGCGAATGCAGGACAATGGCATAACCCTCACGCGAGAGTCGACGGGCAATGGCAGCACCGATGCCGGAGGTTGAGCCGGTGATGAGGGCGACGGGTTGAGAGTTTTTCATGGGCAAAAGGAGTGCACACAACGTAGTCAATCCTGCTACGCGACAGGATTGACCCATTAGGTGTATTACGCAAGGAAGACCTGCGCGAACTGGTCGAGGCACTCAGCGGCGGCCGTGGACCGGACGTGACCCAAGATCGGGTCGGCGGCATCTATAGCAAAGCTGCGTTCGCCGCATCGATCCGCGCCAAGCAGATCAAACCACGCCGGCAAAGCGCTGCTCCAAATAAGCAATGATCGCATTGGACTCATACAACCAGCGCGCCTGCCCTGCTTCTTGAATCAGCAGGCACGGCACCTTGACCTTGCCGCCACCGGCCAGCAAGCGCTCACGCGCCAGCGGATCTTTTTTGACGTCTTGCAAAGTCATGGGCACGTTCAAGCGGTGCAGGGCACGCCGCGTCTTGACACAGAACGGGCAGGCGCGAAACTGATACAACGACAATTGCGCCGCCGCTTGCTTCACCGCAAGCTGACCTTGCGCCGAACGGCGTTGCGGGCGTGGACGGCTGACGGCGTCGCCCAGCACAATTAACTGACCGAGACCCACGCGCAGGGCTTTGAGCAACATAAGGCTTACCTCGAAGGAGCATGGGGCCGCCTAGTCTACTCCATTCAAGAGCGCGCCTTGAATCCACGCAAACGCAGGCTGCCATGGGCGCGGCGGCAAGTTCGCGGGCACGAAGAATGTTAAACTGCGGCGCCATTACGCTGTGACGACTGCCATGCGGCGCGCATTCGGCATGCATTTGGCACATCACTCACACCGTTGCACGCGAGCCCAGCGTGCAGACCCAGCCATCACGGACCACGCTCATGACCTCTGCCCGCACTTCCCCAAACCGTCCGGCGTCATTGACGGGAGTTCTGGTTTTTCTGGCGATCGCGGTGATCGGCCTGTTTTACGTCAAGTGGTTTCCCTATTACAACCGCGCCTTCGTGGCCCAAAGCCATCATTCCATCGGTCATTCGATCTTGATGGGCGATGCGGCGCATGCGCCGGCCGCTTCATTCAAGTCGGCCCTGGATTACGCTTTTGCTTATGGCAAGGCAATCTGGCAAGCGATGGTGTTGGGCCTGTTGCTCGGGTCCGCCGCCCAGGAATTATTGCCGCGCCGCTGGATTGCCGGTCTGCTGGGCAAAACCGGCTTCGGCAGTGTGGTCGCGGGCGGCCTGTTATCCGTCCCCGGCATGATGTGCACCTGTTGCGCCGCCCCCGTGGTGGTGGGCTTGCGCAAAAGCCAGGCCTCGACGGGGGCCGCGCTGGCGTTCTGGCTCGGCAATACGGTATTAAATCCGGCCACGCTGATCTTTATGGGTTTTGTTCTCGGCTGGCAGTGGACCGGTTTGCGCCTGGGTTTAGGGCTGGTGCTGGTATTCGGCATGGGTTATCTGATTAACCGCGCGGTCAAACCCGAAGAAGCCCGTAACGCGCAAGCTCAACTCGATTCGATCTTGGCGGGCGACGATCAGGGTCCGTCATTTTCCCGCTGGTTGAAGAAACTCGGGACCATGACGCTGCAGTTGATCCCCGAATACCTGGTGCTGGTGTTGATCCTGGGCGCCGCCCGCGCCTGGCTGTTTCCGGAAATCAGCCCGGCCATCGGCAATCACCTCGGCTGGATCATCGCGATGGCGGTAGCCGGCACCTTGTTCGTGATTCCGACCGCCGGCGAAGTGCCGATCATTCAAGCCATGCTGGCCTTGGGCATGGGCGCGGGACCGGCCGGCGCATTGCTGATGACACTTGCGCCGATCAGCCTGCCGTCGCTGGTGATGACGCGCAAAGTGTTCCCGCCACGGGTGATTGCCGGGGTGATCGGCGCGGTGATTGCGATCGGTGTGGTGAGCGGTTTATTGGCGGTGGCATTGCACTTTTGATTAAGCTGGGCGGCGGCGCTTTCGCCCAACCCTCCACGCCCGGTATTTTTCAGGCAGGTCCTGGCCTCACAACGCGATACAGATAAAAAGCCGTACAAAAATCCGGCAAACTCCAACCGTTTCCCGGATAACAGAAAGCCCTCGCAAGAGGGCTTTCTGTTTCATACCAGGCAAAGCAATTTTCAAGCGGGGTTGTCGCTCAAGCGCAACCACCCTCACCCGCTTTACGCGGCGAAATTCTTTGCCGCGAATTCCCAGTTGGCGATATTCCAGAATGCTTCCGCGTATTTCGGACGGGCATTGCGGTAATCGATGTAATACGCATGTTCCCATACGTCGATGGTCAGCAGCGGCTTGGCATCGGTGGTCAGCGGAGTAGCGGCGTTGCTGGTCGAAACGATATCGAGTCCGCCGTCGGCTTTCTTGACCAGCCAGGCCCAACCTGAACCGAAGGTGCCGATGGCGGCTTTGGTGAAGGCTTCCTTGAAGGCGGCAAACGAACCCCATTGTTGGTTGATCGCATCAGCCAAGGGACCCGTCGGTTCGCCGCCGCCCTTGGGCGACAGGCTATGCCAATAGAAGGTGTGGTTCCAGACCTGGGCCGAATTATTGAAAATGCCGCCGCTCGATTTCTTCACGATGTCTTCCAGCGACAGGGTTTCGAATTCGGTGCCCGGAATCAGGTTATTCAAGTTCGTCACATAGGTCTGATGATGCTTGCCGTAGTGGAATTCCAGCGTTTCAGCCGAGATATGCGGTTGCAGCGCGTCTTTCGCGTACGGCAGTTCGGGGAGAGTATGAGCCATGATGTTTTCCTTCTAGTGCCAAGTGTGGCCGATTCGAATCAATCGGGAAGTGGGAAAGCTTTAGAGCATTTGATTGTAGGCGAGTTGGAAAAAGCTCGCAAACGACGTCGACGGTTTTAAATAGGTTTAAACGGAATTAAGGAGTGGTCAGCCCGCCTGCTGCCGGCATCCGCCAGGCACAAAACCTGCTGCGCCGGCGCAAAAATTTCGCGCCAGGCGCGGGCGTCGTCGTCGCCCTGCCTCTATACGAGTCAGCCCGGCGGTATAGGTTCCCAAGCCGGCTTAAAGCAGAGCTAAAGCTGTGGATCTAAAGCGGGTTTAAGCGAAATAGCGCTTAAACCGGTGCTTACAAACCGCCGTCGAGCCGCGCCTGCACATCGGCAATCCCCAGGTCGGCGACGCCTTCGGCCAGATAAACGGTGACCGTGCGGCCCGGTTTCAGCGCCTCGGGCGAACGTACCGCATGGCCTTGCGCGTCCAGCAGAGCGGCATAGCCGCGTTCGAAGGTGCGCACCGGACTGAGCAGGGCGGTCTTGGCGGCGAGCTGGCCGAGGTGCGCCTGACGTTGTTCGTGGCGGCGGCTAAAACCACGTTGCAAGCCCGCCGCCAATTGCGCCACGGCGGCCTGAGCGCGTTGCGGATCGGGCCGGGCACGGCGCCAGCGCAGTTGCGCCATGGCAAAGCGAGCGCCGGCATCGCGCAGCGGACGACCGCCCGCGCTGCTCAGGCGTGCCGCCAGTTGTTGCAGTTGTTCGCGCTGGCGTTCCAGCCGCTGCGCCGGACTTACCAGCCGCCGCGCCAGCCAGTCGAGCTGCTGGCTGCGCTGCTCCAGGCTGCGGCGGATTACCCGGCTCAAGCGAGCGTGGCGCTGTTCGAGATCGAGCAACAGCACAGCGCGTTGCGGACTGACCAATTCCGCAGCCGCGGTCGGCGTCGGAGCGCGCATATCGGCGGCAAAGTCGGCAATGGTGAAATCGGTTTCGTGACCGACGCCGCTGACCACGGGCACGCGGCTTTCGGCAATCGCACGCGCCAGTATTTCTTCGTTAAACGCCCACAAGTCCTCGATCGAACCACCGCCCCGGCACACAATCAGCACCTCGATTTCGCCGCGCCGGTTGGCGGACTCGACCATCGCCGCGAGTTTTTCGGCGGCACCCGCGCCCTGCACCGGCGCCGGATAAACAATCACGCGCACATGCGGCGCGCGACGCGCCAAGGTGGTCAACACATCGCGCAAGGCGGCGGCCTGCAACGAGGTGACAATGCCGATGGTGCGGGGGTGGGCCGGCAGCGGCCGTTTGCGCTCGGGGTCAAACAACCCTTCCGCTTCCAATTGGGCCTTGAGCCGCAAAAATGCCTCGAACAGCCGCCCTTGACCGGTGCGGCGTACGGCTTCGACACTCAGTTGCAACTCACCGCGCGGTTCGTACATCGTGACCGTGGCGCGAACTTCGATACGGTCGCCTTCGCGCGGCGTAAATTCGGCGTACTGGGCGCGACCGCGAAACATCACACAACGGATCTGCGCGCCGGCGTCCTTGATCGAGAAATACCAATGACCGCTGGCGGCCCGGGTGAAATTCGACACTTCACCGGAAACCCAGCTCAGCGGAAAGTTGCGCTCCAGCGTCGCGCCAATCGCGCGATTGAGCGCCGACACGGGGATCACCCCGTCGCCGGCGGGCGGCTGGGGATTGCTGTAACTGGAGTCGGGAAAAGTACGGGATTCAGGGTTCATCGGTAAGGTTTGAAAGCTGACGGCAAAAACATGTCCACATTCCGCATTCTAGCCGGGGCAGCCCTTTTGGCCTGTCGTTTTTGTTAACCAAAACCGTAAGTGACTGTTTACATTGAATTCACCTAAAAAAAGAAAATTTTTCCGCGTGAAACTTTTAAACAAATGCCTAGACCGCTGGCGCGGCCAAAAAGATTTGCACAGAGTTATCCACAGGCTGCCACGGCTCCACCGCCATCATGCCTCTGCTCAAAAAATAGGCAGTCGACTTTTTAGCAACCCCGACAAAGACTTAAGCCGTTTGTCCCGAACTTGTACACACCTTTGCGGGGTTTGCCTGTGGATGGAACCGGCGCACGCCGCCGCCGTGTCCCGCAAGCACCATCGCGGCGGTGGCAAAGCTTGCCGCGCGGGGCTGGGCGCGCTAGAGTTCCGGGCCTGTAGCCGCTATTTGGAACCTCATGTCAGCTTCGAACACTCTCTCCGCCCGGCTTGAAACGCTGCTTACGCGTGCCTGGCAGCGGCGCGGCTGGTTCGCCTGGCTGTTGTCGCCCTTCTCCCTGGTGTTTGCCGCCGTCGCGGCGGTACGCCGGATGGCGTTTGCGCGCGGCTGGTTGCACGTTGAAAGGCTGGCGGTGCCGGTGCTGGTGGTCGGCAATGTGACGGTCGGCGGTACCGGCAAGACGCCGACCGTGATTGCCCTGGTCGAGGCGCTGCGCGGCGCGGGTTATACGCCGGGGGTGATTTCCCGCGGCTATGGGGCACAAACCGCGACTCAAACCGGCCCGCGCAGCACCGGGGAAGATACCCGCCCCCCCGGCCCTCAAGCCGTCACGGCCGCCAGCCGGGCCGACGAGACGGGCGATGAACCGCTCTTGATCGCCCGCCGCACCGGCGCGCCGGTCTGGGTCGGGCGCGACCGCCCGGCGGCGGCCCGCGCGTTACTGGCCGCGCACCCCGAGGTCGACCTGATTATCAGCGACGACGGTCTGCAGCATTACCGCCTGGGCCGCGATGTCGAGTTGGTGGTGTTCGATCACCGTCTGGGCGGTAATGGTTTTATGCTGCCGGCCGGCCCTTTGCGCGAATCGCTGAAACGCCGGCGCGACGCCACCTTGATCAACAATCCTTACGCTACCGCCCTGCCGCCCTGGCCCAATACCTACGCCTTGAAGATCGAGCCGGGCGCCGCCTGGCAACTCGACCAGCCCACACTGATCCGCCCGCTCAGCCAGTTCGCCGGCAAACACATCCTGGCCGCGGCGGGGATGGGTGCGCCCGAACGTTTTTTTGCCAGCCTGCGCGCCGCGGGTCTGAGCGTCGCCACGCTGGCGTTGCCCGACCACTACGGCTTCGCCGCCAACCCGTTCGACCTGAGCGACGCCGAGGTTATCCTGATTACCGAAAAGGATGCGGTGAAATGCCATTGGGCCGACCCGCGAGTCTGGGTGGTGCCGGCTCACGCCGCGCTCGACGCGGCCTTGCTGGAGTTGATCGTGGCCAAGCTGAGGTTGAGCCGCTAGATAAGACTGAAACCCCGCAGCCAGGCCAAAGCGTACGCACAAATCACGCAAACGGCTGGGCGGGCCGCGGATAAAGTAGAATGAGCGCTTCGTTTTTACAGGCTGCGAGCCGGCTATGCCGGGCCGCGGCCTCGTGCCCGATGTGGAGATAATTGATGGACACCCGCTTGCTTGAAATCCTGGTCTGCCCGTTGTGCAAGGGCCAACTCGTACATGATCGCGCCGCCCAGGAATTGATCTGCCACGCCGACAAACTCGCCTTTCCGATTCGCGACGGCATTCCGGTCATGCTGGTCGACGAAGCGCGTCAAACCGTGGCCGGCACGCTGGTCGATCCGCAAGGCCGTTAAGCTGATGGTGCCTACCTCCGCGGCGCTTACGCCGGCAGCGCCGGCTGCCCCGTCCATCCCCTTCATTGCCGTGGTCCCGGCGCGGCTGGCCTCGACTCGCCTGCCCAACAAGCCGCTGGCCGATATCGACGGCAAACCCATGGTGGTGCGAACCGCCGAGCGGGCTCGCGCTTCAGGTGCCAGCCAGGTGGTGGTAGCAACCGATTCGGCGCAGGTGCAAAGCGTGGTACGCGCCCACGGCTACGATTGCGTCATGACCCGCCCCGACCATCAGTCCGGCACCGATCGCCTGGCGGAGGTTGCCGCTCATTTCGGCTGGGCCGATGAGGCGGTGATCGTGAATGTGCAAGGCGACGAACCGCTGATCGACCCGGCCCTGATCCAGCGCGTCGCGGCCTATCTGGTGCAGATGACGGCGTGCTCGATTGCCACCGCCGCCCATCCGATCTCGGACCCGGCCGATTTGTTTAACCCGAATGTAGTTAAAGCGGTACTCGATGCGCGCGGCGTGGCCCTGTATTTTTCTCGTGCGCCCATCCCCTGGAGCCGCGATGCCTATGCCGCCGACTGGCCCGATGTGGGCGCGCTCAGTACCCGGCTGCCGCCGTTCCCGGTCTATCGCCATATCGGCCTGTATGCTTATCGTGCGGCATTTTTACGCACCTACCCCAGCTTGGCCCAAGCGCCGATCGAGCAAGCGGAACAGTTGGAACAACTGCGAGCCTTATGGCACGGCGAGCGCATCGCTGTGTTGGTAACAGACCACGCGCCCGCGCCCGGCGTCGATACCGCGGCCGATTTGGACAAAGTCCGGGCGATTTACGCGCTGCGCCGCGCATAAGCCATGGCATAATCAGGTGAACGGTCAGCTCCACACAGCTACCGGGCTTAGATCTCCCCCGTTTGGCGCAGGCTGCCGCGGCGGATATTCAGCAGGTCAATCCAGCTATTTGAAGGTCGAGTGTTTGTCCGTGACGCTCATGCGAGTGTGCGGCTCTGCAAGTGTGCGGACCTCACTCGCGGCGACGCCCGGCGAGCACACTTCGGCTGCGTGCCGAGGGCTACGGGCGATGCCCGCAGCCCGTGCGCCGGGCGCCTCCACCCGCAGATGCAGACCGGCTTGCTGTAGCCCGCACCACTATAAAGAATTTACATTATCGGGAGATGCATCATGCGTTTGATCCTGTTGGGCGCCCCGGGCGCAGGCAAGGGCACTCAAGCGAATTTCATTAAAGAGAAATTCGGGATTCCGCAAATTTCGACGGGCGATATGCTGCGCGCGGCCGTCAAAGCCGGCTCGCCTCTCGGGATCGAAGCGAAGAAGTTCATGGATGCGGGCGAACTGGTGCCCGACACCCTGATCATCAATCTGGTCAAAGAACGGCTCAAGGAAAGCGACTGCGCCAACGGCTATTTGTTCGACGGTTTTCCGCGCACGATTCCGCAAGCCGAGGCGATGAAACACGCTGAAGTCGCGATCGACTATGTGCTCGAAATCGACGTGCCGTTCAGCGAAATCATTATCCGCATGAGCGGCCGCCGCGTGCACCCGGGGTCGGGGCGCACCTATCACACCATCTTCAATCCGCCCAAGGTGGAAGGTATCGACGACGAAACCGGCGAAGCCCTGATTCAGCGCGACGACGACCGCGAAGAAACGGTCAAGAAACGTCTCGAAGTGTATGACGCGCAGACCCGTCCGCTGGTCGAGTATTACTCGAACTGGGCCGGTCACGGCGGCAGCGGTACGCTAAAAGCACCGCAATACCGGAAAATCCTGGGCTTGGGCAGCGTCGACGAAATTCGTAGCCGCGCGTTCGAAGCGTTGAAGTAATACGTTTCGCTTTGGCACGATACAAAAGACGGCCTGCGGGCCGTTTTTTCATGGACCCGGCGGGTGTCGCCGCGCGCACGGTTTACAATCGCCCCCGGTATAAAAGCTTTATTTTCACCAAGGAGACAAAATGGATATCCGCGACAATGTATTTCTGATTACCGGCGGTGCCTCGGGCCTCGGCGCGGGCACGGCCCGGGCGCTGACGCAGCAGGGCGGCCGGGTGGTGCTGGCCGACTTGAACGTCGCCGCGGGCGAAGCGCTGGCGGCGGAACTGGGCGGCGTATTTGTCAAATGTGACGTGAGCCGCGAGGAAGACGGCCAGGCAGCGGTTGCCGCGGCTCAGGCGCTGGGCACCTTGCGCGGCCTGATCAATTGCGCCGGCATCGCACCCGCCAGCAAAACCGTGGGCCGCGACGGGCCGCATGCGCTCGACCTGTTCAGCAAAACCGTCACGGTCAACCTGATCGGCACCTTCAACATGATCCGCCTGGCCGCCGCCGCCATGGCCGCCAACGCGCCGGCCGCGAACGGCGAACGCGGAGTGATCATCAACACCGCGTCGGTGGCCGCCTACGACGGCCAGATCGGCCAGGCCGCGTATGCCGCATCCAAAGGCGGGATTGTCGCCCTGACCTTGCCCGTCGCCCGCGATTTGTCGCGCAACGCGATCCGCGTCATGACCATTGCGCCGGGTATCTTTGAAACACCGATGCTGCTGGGCATGCCGCAGGAAGTTCAGGATGCGTTGGGGGCGATGGTGCCGTTCCCCTCGCGCTTGGGCCGGCCGGCCGAATATGCAATGCTGGTTGAGCAGATTCTGGCGAACCCGATGCTCAATGGTGAAGTGATCCGCCTCGATGGCGCGATCCGGATGCAGCCGAAGTAGCCTCCAGGCCGCTTGCGGAGGTTTGACGCAGCGGCCTGATCCAGTGGCTTAATCCAGCATTAAGCCGCCGCTTAGTCGTGATGTTAGTCGTGATGTGAAGCGCGCTGGCGCAATTCGGCCAGTTGCGCTTCGATCATCGCCGCATCTTCGGCTTCGGGACGCTCATCCAGATATAGCTGCAAGTCTTCCAGCGCAGCCCGCACAAAATTAAGCCGGGCATAGGCCATGCCGCGATCGCGGCGCTCTTCGATGTCGTGCGGCAATAAGATCACCAGCCGCTGCTGCACCGCCAGCAGGCGCTGCCAGCGTTCGGTCTGGAGGTAAATGGCCTTCAGATTGCGTAGCATGCGCGCCATGATTTCGCGCGGGCGGGCCGGTTGCAGCAGGCCGCGCAGGGTCTTCGACACCGAATCGCCGTGGGTCACCGGGCCCGAAACAAAGGGCTCCAGCATTTCGATCATTTCGGTTTCGTTAAGCGCTTCCCCGCTCACCGGGTCCATCATCACTTCGCCACCGGCCATCGTCACGCGCAGCAGAAAATGCCCCGGAAACGAAACTCCGCGCGCGGCCAGCCCAATTTGCTGGGCCATTTCAAGGTACAACACCGCGAGCGAAATCGGAATCCCGCGGCGCTTGTTCAACACCACATTCAGATAACTGTTGTCGGGATCGTAGTAATCGTTGAGATTGCCGGCAAAACCCAATTCGCGGTAGAAAAACTGGTTCAGCATCTGCAGTTTCTGCACCACGTCGGCATCGCTGGTCAGGCGTCGCTTGAGCCGCATCATAAGGGCATCGATTTCGGCCAGGATGCCTTGCACGTCGAGGTCCGGATACGCATCCTGAGCCAGTGCCAAGGCGGCTTCAGTCAGCGGAAAACTCTCGTCTTCGGCCACCAGGCTGGTGAAATACTCAAGAATGCGAGTGGTTGTCACTGCACGCGTCTCCGGAAATCCGTGTATTTAAATCCCATGATCCAGAGCATACCGAAATAAAGCACGGCCACCACGCCCAAGATTGCCCCGAGCAGCCCCATGCGCAGCATCGGGTGATGGCCCAGAGCGATCCAATCGAAATGATCGCGGCACCACAACATCACCGCAGCCAGCACCAGGCAAGCGCCCAGCAATTGTACGAAAAACTTCATCCAGCCCGGCGACGGCGTATAAATACCGCGCCGGCGCAAGCCGATAAACAACAGCAAAGCGTTCAGGCAGGCACCGGCGCCGATACTAAGCGCCAGCCCCGCGTGCTGAAATATAGGTACAAACAAGGTATTGCACAACTGCGTCACGCACAACACCGTCACCGCGATCTTGACCGGGGTTTTGATGTCCTGTTTGGCGTAAAAACCGGGTGCCAGGATCTTGATCAGAATCAGGCCGAGCAAACCGACGCCGTAGGCGGTCAGCGCATGCGACACCATGATTACGTCGTGCCCGCCAAAGCGCCCGTAGTTAAACAAAGTGGCCGTCAGCGGTTCAGCAAACACAAACAGGGCAACGGCGCTGGGCACAGCCAGCAGAAAAGTCAGGCGCAGCCCCCAATCGAGCAAGGCCGAATATTCTTTGGGGTCGCCGTCGGCATGGGCTTTCGACAGGCTGGGCAGCAAAATAGTGCCCAGCGCCACACCCAGCAAGGCGGTCGGGAATTCCATCAGGCGGTCGGCATAGGCCAGCCACGACACGCTGCCGGGCGCCAGGCGCGAGGCGATATTGGTATTGATAATCAAGCTCAGTTGCGACACCGAAACCGCAAAAGTAGCCGGCACCATCTTGATCAGAACCCGTTTCACCCCCGGGTGCGCCAGCGCCCGCAGGGGATTGATGCCGATGCGCGGGACCATTGCGACGCGCGCCAGGCCCGGGATCTGCACCAGCAACTGCAGCATCCCCCCCGCCACCACCGCCATGGCCAGGGCGTAGATCGGGTGCGTCAGGTGCGGCGCGACAAACAGCGAGGCCACCACAAAACTGACGTTCAGCAGCACCGGGGCGAAAGCCGGCAAGGAAAAGTTCTTGTAGGTATTCAGCACGCCCGAAGCCAAGGACGTCAGCGAAATCAGCGTGATATACGGAAACATGATGCGGGTCATGGTGATCGCCGCCGCCTGCGCGTCCGGCCGCAAACCGCTGGCAACCGCATACACCACCCAGGTGGCGCCGAGCACCCCGGCAATCGACAATAACACCAGCGCCCAGGCCAGCACCGTGGCCGTCGCATCGACCAGCAGTTTGGTCGCGTCGTGGCCCTCGCGGTTCTTGAATTCGGCGAGAATAGGCACAAAGGCTTGCGAAAACGCGCCTTCGGCCGATAATCGGCGTAACAGGTTGGGAATCCGGAAAGCGACGTTGAATGCGTCGGTATACTGGCTGGCGCCAAAGGCACGCGCGATTAAAGTTTCGCGGGCCAATCCGGTGATACGCGAGAGCAGCGTAAAGCCGCTGACGGTCAAAAGGGCTCTGAGTAAATTCATGTTGGCGGTATTATACGGTTCTCGTCGCGGGAATGGACGCAAGAATTGCCAACAGGGCAAAAAATGCGCTATACTCCGCGGTTCACGAGATGCACCCATAGGCATTAGTGCGCTAAATGTAGGCCCTTCAAAGCGTCGAGGTCGGCAAATAAGCGTGGCAATAAGTCGGGTGCGGGGTGTGGCGGTGGCAAGGTGTGGCGGCACAAATGTGGCGATGCATGCAGTCAGTACTTCCGTCTATTGCCGTCAGCCGAGCGCGCCCAGCGCACTCACTGCACTCTCTTTTTTGGCATTCGATGCATATCGAGTGCTGGTTGGTACAGGAAACAGGATAAGGAACCGTCATGGCAAATACCGCACAAGCTCGCAAGCGTGCCCGTCAGGGTGCTAAAGCCAATTCGCACAATTCGGCATTGCGTTCGAAACTGCGTACCGCAATCAAAGCTGTTCGCAAGGCTATCGAAACCGGCGACCAAGCTGCAGCGAACGAGATTTTCAAGAAGTCGTCCAAGACGCTGGATATCATCGCTGACAAGAACATCATTCACAAGAACAAGGCTGCTCGCCATAAGAGCCGCCTGGCAGCTGCGATCAAGGGCCTGTCGGCCCCGGCTGCAGCACAGTAAGGGCTCCGGCCCGCAGCCAGTCTGCAGGGTCTGACCCACCTGTTTCCTGTGTCTCAACAAAAAGCCCGCGCGTTGCGGGCTTTTTGCTTGGCTATTCGCGGGAGATAGAGGGTACGCAGCGGCAACACAATACGCGGGAGAACGGTGGGATTGCGCCCGTCAAGGCTGTGGGGCAGGACTTGGGCATGGCGACATGGGCACAGTCGTGTCAGCGTGACCCGCCGACCGCAACGCGTCACGCGCGCCGGTTTAGCGACGACGGTTTAAGCCGGTTTAGCCGGCGCGGCTGATAGGCGTTGCCGCCACCGCCGGGGCATCCGGCAGTGAGCAAGCTTCCGTCACCAATAAGCCATTATCTTTCGCGAAACTCATCACGAAACTAAATGCCATCGGCTCCAGATCTCTCAAGCGTGCGTCGACTACGACACATTTGATATCGCCCAGCATGACGGGGCGCACATATAGCGAATAGCACAGGCGTGCGTTTGGGCCACGAGCACCGGGGCCAAACGCCGACATCACACCACACAGGCGCTCCGACCAGTCGCTGGGCCGGAATCGCTTACCCGCAGTCGTGACACCTTGAATAAAGTATTCGGTTCGGGATTCGTCGGCCATATCGCATTTTCTAGTGGACTGCTTTGAAGCTGACATATCCGGCAGGACCGGTGATTGACCCCGTCCGCCAAATTGCAGCGCAGCATAATTATAACTTACCCGCCCCTCCAACGCAGCTTTAGAAGCAGCGCAACATCACCGCCCAACTCGTCAAAGACGGAAAAATCCTTTATGCTCTGAAGACTTATCTATCGGAGCTGCGGCAAGTCGGGGCTGCCCCCGTCTGAGCACCACAAGGGTTTCATGAGCGCTAAACAAATTCGGCATTACCTGCAGTTCAAAGATCTCACCCGCGACGAATACGATTACATTTTCGAGCGCGCGCGCATCCTGAAGCATAAATTCAAGAGCTACGAGACCTATCATCCGCTGCACGACCGCACCCTGGCGATGATTTTCGAGAAAAACTCGACGCGTACGCGCTTGTCGTTCGAAGCCGGCATCCACCAAATGGGCGGCCACGCGGTGTTTATGAACACGCGCGACACCCAATTGGGGCGCGGCGAGCCGATCGAGGATGCGGCCCAGGTGATTTCACGGATGACCGACATCATCATGATCCGCACCTTCGGCCAGTCCATTTTGCAGCGTTTTGCCGATTCGTCGCGGGTGCCGGTGATCAACGGCCTGACCAACGAATATCATCCGTGCCAGGTGCTGGCCGATATTTTCACCTTTTATGAATGCCGCGAGCCGATTCGCGGCAAGACGGTGACCTGGGTCGGCGACGCCAACAATATGGCTTACACCTGGATTGAAGCCGCCCACATCATGGGTTTCAAGCTCAATATCTCGACTCCGCCCGACTACAAGATAGATCTGTCGCTGGTGCCGGCCGAGTTGCGCGGCGCGTTCCAGGAATACCCCGATCCTCACGAGGCTTGCATCGGAGCCGACCTGATCACCACCGATGTGTGGACCAGCATGGGCTTCGAAGCGGAAAACGAAGTCCGCAAACAAGCCTTTGCCAGTTGGTGCGTCGATGCCGAAATGATGTCGCGCGCCAAGCCGGATGCCTTGTTTATGCATTGCCTGCCCGCCCATCGCGGCGAGGAAGTCACGGCCGAAGTCATCGACGGACCGCAAAGCGTGGTCTGGCAGGAAGCCGAGAACCGCCTGCATGTGCAAAAAGCCCTGATGGAATTTTTGCTGCTGGGCAAACTCAATAACTAAAGACTCGTCTTTAGTTATTGAGTTGTATCCTTGGCTTAAATTTTTAAACTGCTGCAGCGCGCCGAAGCATCCGTCCGGTACGTTGCAGCATCTGCCTCGGCCTCAACCCCAGCCTCAACCCCAGCCTCACCCCGGCCCTGAGCGCAGGCATTGCGCCACGGCCCTGGACCAATAATGCGGCCGACTTGTTGGGGGCGTGGAACCAGGCCAGCCAAAGTCACGCCCAAGCACCTCGCAGTCTGCCGCTATACTCGCACTCCACGGCATTTGCGCAGCACAACCTCATGGCATCCAACAAAGCACACCACGCCACCGGCTGGGCCGCAGGACTGATGGCCGCCGCCGTCATCAGCCGCACCGGCGGCGGTGCGCCGCATTACATCGCGGGTCTGTGCGGTTTTTTGATGGCACTGGCGGGCGCGACCGCGCCGGACTGGCTTGAAGTCGCCTGGTGGTCGCGCAAACGCCAGCTCTGGATTACGCATAGGACGCTGACCCATTGGGGCCTGGGCTGGGTCGCGCTGCTGATTCTGTCGTACCACTGGCTGGGTCTGCACCTGGTCGCGGCCCTGAGCTTCGGTTTCGCCGCCGGCGGCTTGATGCATCTGCTGGCCGATTGGCCGAATCCGCTGGGCGTACCCTGGATTTTTGGCCGGCATTCGTTGAATTGGTGGAACAGCGGCCGCTGCGATCTGCTGGTGGTCGCGGTAGCCTGGGTCGCCGCGTTATTGGTGTCGGACCATATGTGGTTTCACGATCTGCATAGCTTGCAGGTGCTGCATAGTCTTTGAATTCAGCCGGCGCGACCCAAGGTTGCAGTAAAGGCGGGACCGGCTTAGGCAGTGGCCATTCAAGACGACGGCAGGGTCAAAAACTCACACCACCACCGGCTCGACTTCCAGCTCCACGCCAAAGCGCTGGTGCACGCTGGCGCGTATCGCCGCGGCCAGGGCCAGGATGGCCGGTCCGTCGGCGCCGCCGCGATTCACCAATACCAGCGCCTGGCGTGGATGAACCCCTGCGGCACCCAGCGCGCGCCCTTTCCAGCCACACTGATCGATCAGCCAGCCGGCCGCCAGCTTGAACCGGCCGTCCGCTTGCACATAGGACACCAGACCCGGTTCGCGTGCTTTCAGTGTCTCGAACTGCGCGGCCGGAACCACTGGATTTTTGAAAAAACTACCGGCGTTGCCGATCACGGCCGGGTCCGGCAATTTGCTGCGGCGTATCTCCACCACCGCATCGAAAATATCCTGGGCGCTCGCTTGGCCGATGCCGCGTGCGGTCAGCGCATGGGCCACATCGGCGTAATTCGCCCGCGCCTGCCACTGCTTGGGCAAACGAAATGTGACCGCAACAATCAAAAAACGCCCGCGTCCCTGGTTTTTGAAAAAGCTGTCGCGATAGCCGAACTGACAAGCCGCCGCGTCGAACTCCCGGCTCTCGCCTGTGCCCAGGTCCACCCCGCGCACGCGCTCGACATATTCGGCCAGTTCCAGCCCATAAGCGCCGATATTCTGGATCGGCGCAGCACCCACGGTGCCGGGAATCAAAGCCAGGTTTTCCAGGCCGGGCCAGCCTTGTTGCAAGGTCCAGGCGACAAAATCGTGCCATACCTCACCTGCCGCCGCTTCCACATAAAAAGCCTGCTCGTCCTGACGCACCAAGCGCCGGCCTTGCAGGCGCATGAGCCAGACGACCCCATCGAAGGCCCCGGCAAGCACCACATTGCTGCCGCCGCCGAGCACCAGCCGCGGCAAACCGATCAGTCGCGGCTCGCTCAGCAGGGCAGACACATCGCTTTCGTGCCGCACGGTGCAAGCGTAGCGCGCCCGCACGTCGAAACCGAAGGTGTTGTAGGGTAATAAGGAAAAATCGGCGCTCAGGTCAACCATGGGTTTCGGCACATCTAGTTTCAGCGAATCGAATCGACGGCAATCTGCGGTACCGCGCCCCAGGGCACCGATCGACCGTTAAATGACGGTGATGTGCCTGGAAGCTTGGGCAAATCAGACTGCACCGGTAAAATAGTGCAACATGCAATTATAGCGAGCGCGGTGGAACAAGCTACCATCGGCTACCATTGCTCAGCGCCCCATCTAAAGGAAAAACACCATGCCATCGTTTGACGTCGTCTGCGAAGCCAATATGATCGAAGTCAAAAACGCGGTCGAGCAGGCCACCAAGGAAATCTCGACCCGCTTCGACTTCAAGGGTTCGGATGCACGGATCGAACACAAGGAAAACGACCTGACCTTATTCGCCGACGACGACTTCAAACTCGGCCAGGTCAAGGACGTGCTGATTTCAAAGCTGGCCAAACGGAATGTCGATGTGCGTTTCCTCGATTACGGCAAGGTCGAGAAAATCGGCGGCGACAAGATCAAGCAAGTGGTCACGATCAAGAAAGGCGTATCCGGCGATTTATCCAAGAAGATCGTGCGCCTGATCAAGGACAGCAAGATCAAGGTCCAAGGCAGCATCCAGGGCGATGCGGTGCGCGTTTCGGGCACCAAACGCGACGACCTGCAGGCGGTGATGGCGCTGCTGCGCAAAGATGTCACCGACACCCCGCTGGACTTCAACAATTTTCGCGATTAACTGTCACCCGTAGCCTCAACCAGACTTACGCCTTGGGCGCTTTCCTGGCGCCCAGGCGGCTTTCCTTGCCCTGCAACAGGTTGCCGATATTTTTGCTGTGGCGGTAGATCAGCAAAGCGCTCATGACGAAGATCGCGCTTAACTCGGCGCCATTGCTGGTGCCGAACATAAAGAAATAGAATACCGGCGCAAAAATGGCCGAGATCAGCGCCGCCAGCGACGAGTAGCGCAGGAAAAACGCAATGATCAGCCAGGTGGCCGCCGTCGCCAGTCCCAGCACCGGGTTGATCGCCAATAACACGCCCGCCGCCGTCGCCACGCCTTTGCCGCCCTTGAAGCGGAAAAACACCGGGTACAAATGCCCGACAAATACCGCGATCGCCGCCAAGGCGACAGCTTCGTCGCCCAGGTTAAAACGGTCGCCATAATGCGCCACCAAAAACACCGCCAGCCAGCCCTTGAAGGCATCGCCGAGCAAAGTCAGCACAGCGGCCAGCTTATTGCCGCTACGCAGCACATTGGTCGCACCGGGATTTTTCGAGCCGTAGGAGCGCGGATCGTCCAGGCCCATTGAGGCGCTCACGATCACGGCAAACGAGATTGAGCCGATCAGATAGGCCAACACCACCACGACCAGATCCGCAACCAGATTAAGCATCATGTTTTACCTGCACCTTTTTTTAGCATTGAGTCAAGCATTCAGGGTCGCGTGAATTGTACCGAAGCTCGGGGCTGCAACGTAGCGCCTGTTTACACTAATAAATTACCGCGCAATAGCCGGCCGCTCATTCGGTACTGGCGCAGTGCACCGGCTTTGCCTGCAGTAACTGAATCAGGATGGCCGGATCGAGGCTAAGCAGGTAGCCGCGCCGGCCGCCATTCAAATAGATGGTCTCGATCTCAAGCACACCCGCCTCGACATAAACCGGCATGGCCTTTTTCAGGCCAAACGGCGAGGTTCCGCCGACCAGATAACCGGAATGCCGGTTGGCAACTTCGGGCTTGCAGGGTTCAATGCGTTTTGCCCCGATCTGCCGCGCCAGGTTTTTGGTCGATACCGTGCGGTCGCCATGCATCAAGACGATCAGCGGTTTGGCGTGCTCGTCCTCCATCACCAGGGTCTTGACCACATGATGTTCGTCGACCCCAAGCTGGCGCGCCGACTCGCCGGTGCCGCCGTGCTCGACATAGTCATAGGGGTGCTCGCCGAAATTGACTTGATGCAGGCGCAGAAATTGCGTCGCGGGTGTTTCCGATATGTGTTTGGTTTTACTCATGATGGGCGATATTGTATCCGCCCGCGGCGGCCCACGAAACCAAGGGCCGCGACGAAACCGGCATCAGCCGCGCGGGTGATGTTGCTGATGCAGGGTTTTCAAACGTTCGCGGGCGACGTGGGTATAAATCTGGGTGGTTGAAATATCGGCATGTCCCAACAACAGTTGCACCACCCGCAAATCGGCGCCGTGGTTCAGCAGGTGAGTGGCAAACGCATGCCGCATGGTGTGCGGCGACAGCGGCGCGTTGATGTCGGCCAAACGGGCGTAACGTTTGATCAAGTACCAGAAGGCCTGGCGCGTCATGCCCTCGCCGCGATTGGTAACAAACAGCGCGTCGGCGGCGCGCGCGCCCAGCAACTCAGGCCGCGACTCTTGCAGATAACGCGTAAGCCAGCCATGCGCTTCGGCGCCGAATGGAATCAAGCGTTCTTTCGAGCCTTTGCCCATCACCCGCACGACACCATCGTTCAGCCCGACCTCGACCGTCTTGAGCAGCACCAGTTCGGAAACGCGCAAGCCGCTGGCATACATCAGTTCGAGCATGGTGCGGTCGCGCAGGCCCAAGGTGGTGTCCAGATTCGGCGCGTTGAGCAAAGCCTCGACCTGAGATTCGGACAGGGTCGAGGGAAACCTGACCGGCTGGCGCGCCGCCCGCATTTTAAGGGTGGGGTCGAGCGTCAGCCGATGTTCGCGCAAAGCCCAGGCAAAATAACGGCGCAACACCGACAGGCGGCGATTCGAGGTGGTCGCTTTATCGGCGCGCCGCACCGCGAAATAAGCCATCAAACCGGCTTCGTCCAAGGCATCCAGCGCAAGCGCGCGTTGCGTTGCCAGCCACTGAGCCAGGAGGCGTAAATCGCGGCGATACGCTTCCAGCGTGTTGGCGGACAAACCATGCTCGAGCCAGATCGCATCGCAAAAGGTATCGATCCCGTTCAGGCTGGCGCGATAAGCCGGCGTATCCGGCTCCTCGGCATCGGCAAGGCCGGGCGTGGATGGGGCGGCGCTCATGTGTAGCTGACACCCTCATGCGCCAGCAGCCAGCGTTTGATACTGCGAAAATAACCATCGCCGTCATGATTGGAAAACCCGCCTATACCCGATGACGACACCACCCGGTGGCAAGGAATCAACAAGGGAAAATAGTTGGCGCCGCAGGCCTGGCCGACGGCGCGCGGCGCACTGCCGATGCGCCGCGCCACTTGGCCGTAGGTCAGCACCGTGCCGCAGGGAATTTCGCTGATCGCCTGCCACACCCGCTGCTGAAAAGCGGTGCCGACGGTTTCGATAGGCAAGTCGAACGGACTCACCGCACGCGCCAGATAGCTTTCGATTTGCTTCACGGCGCGTTTGGCCAGCGCACTATCGGGCGCCAGTTCAGGAGTCTGTTCAGGCAGGTAAAGAATCTGCTTGAGCACGCCGTCGGCAATGCGGATACCCACCTTGCCGAACGGGACTTCGATTACCGCGTTATACATCTGCTTCTCCTTTGCGTCTTGCACCTCGCGACCCTGGGCCGATCACTATTCTATGCCAGCCAGGGCCCAGACGACGTGCTCTCTGACCAAGGCCGACGGATCTTGCAAACGGGCCTGCAAAGCGGCCACCAACGCGCGCCGGATCGGCTCATCGAGCGGTCCGCGCAAAGCATTGCCCAGTGCCACGGCAAGATTGCGCAACCAGCGTTCGTGGCCGATGCGGCGGATCGCCGAACCGGCCAGCCGGCTGTCGAACTGCTCCGCGCTCCAGGCGAATAAATCGAGCAAGGAAGCGCGGTCCAGGCCGTGGCGCACGTCGAAATCGGCCAGCCCCGAAGTCTGGGCGAATTTATTCCAGGGGCAGACCAATTGACAGTCGTCGCAGCCATACACCCGGTTGCCGATCAGAGGCCGCAATTCCAGTGGGATACTGCCTTTCAGTTCTATCGTCAGGTAAGAGATGCAACGTCGCGCGTCAACCCGGTATGGACCGACAATGGCACCGGTGGGACACGCCGCAATACACCGCGTGCAACTGCCGCAATGCGCACCGTCGGCCGCCACCGGCGTACCGGATGATACTGCCGCCGGGGCGTCGGTCGCTTGCCTCAACTCGGGCGCATCGGCGGGGTAAGTCACCGGCGGTGCTTCGGGCGCATCGACCGGCAAGGGCAAGTCGACGTAAATCTCGCCCAGGAAAAACAACGATCCGGCATGCTGATCGAGCAATAAGGTGTGTTTGCCGCGCCACCCGAGCAAAGCTTTACGCGCCAGCTCGACCTCCATCACCGGGGCCGAATCGGTAAACACCCGGTAACCGAAAGGACCGAACTCGGCCGTGATACGCTCAGCCAGTGTCTGCAAGCGTTGCCGCAGCACTTTGTGATAATCGCGCCCACGGGCATACACCGACACAATGGCAGTGGTCGGGTCATCGAGCCGGGCCAATTCACGGGCACGCCAATTCGGCGGCGCTGCTTGGGCCGCCGGAGCGGGCACCGCCACGGGGAGATCGGCTACAGCAAGTTCATTTGCGGCAAGTTCGCTTGCAGCGAGATCCTCCGCGGCAAATAACGTCGCGGGCAGATAAGGCAGGCGCACACTGATGACGCGCAGGGTGCCGGGCACCAGTTCGGCAGGCCGGGCGCGCTTTGTCCCATGTTTCGCCATATAATCCATGGCACCGTGGTATCCGGCCGCAAGCCACGCATTTAAACCGGCTTCGGCGTGCTGCAAGTCGGTGTCGCTGATGCCCACCGCGCTAAAACCGAGTTCGTGACCCCAGTCCCGGATGCGTTGCGCGCAGTCGGCCAGCGCCGCCGGATCCAGCGCGGCTGCGCCGGAAAGCGGCAGCGCAAGCGGTACGGGCAAGTCGGCGAGCGCATCGGCGGAATGCGGCGCTTCGGGAAACGAGATCGGATTCATTCACCTATTTTACGCAATGCCTGCTGCCACTGCCCTAATTAGCCGGACTTTCGCTTTGCCCGACGAAGCGGCGACCAGCGCCTTCGGCCAGCGCATGGCTCAAGCCCTGGAAAGCGTGCGGGCCGAGGCGCGGGCCCTCGATCCGGGCGCGCCCTGCGCCGGACTGCAGATTCATTTGCTGGGCGACCTCGGCGCCGGCAAAACCACGCTGGTACGCGCCATGTTGCATGCGCTCGGACATGTCGGGCGGGTGCGCAGCCCCACCTACACCTTGGTCGAACCCTATTTGATAACGCGACACGACACCGCGCTGAGCGTTTATCATTTCGATCTATATCGTTTTGTCGATCCCACCGAATGGGCCGACGCGGGTTTTCGCGATTATTTCGGCAGCGGCGCCTTATGCCTGGTCGAATGGCCGCAACAGGCAGGCGACCTGCTCGGCATACCCGACCTGATGTTTGCGCTGGAGCTTGAAGCGGCAGCAGCGCATCCCGCTGCCCAAGAGCCGAAGCCGGAGCCAGACCCGGCCGCCGAATCCGGCGCAGCAGGCCGCACCCTCACCGCCCATGCCTATACCGAGATCGGAAAAAAGTGCCTCGAAAGATGTTGATCAAACCGTTTAAGTCGATCGAGTCGGCTGCCACCGCGTCATCGGGCTGGTCGCGCCGTCAAATGTTGCGTGCCGGCGCCTCCAGTGTGCTGCTGGGCTTGCTCGGGCCGTTGAACCCCTTGCTCGCGAGCCGCGCGTGGGCGCAATCGGTGCTGGCCGTGCGAGTTTGGCCCGCCCGCGATTACACCCGGGTCACGATCGAATCCGATCAACCGCTCAACTATGATGAAAAACTGCTGCAAGGCCCCGACCGCGTAGTGGTCGACTTTACCGGCATCGATCTCGATCAGGCGCTGAAAGAACTGGTCGCCAAAATTACGCCGAACGATCCGCAGATTGCCCAGGTGCGCGTCGGTCAATTCCAGCCCCACGTGGTGCGCCTGGTGATCGACCTCAAGGGCGCGGTCAAACCTCAGTCGTTCACCCTGGCCCCGGTAGGCGATTACAAATACCGCCTGGTATTCGACTTGTATCCGGAAGTCGCTCCCGATCCGCTGCTCGACCTGCTGGCCCGCACCGAGAAAAAGCAGGAAGCCTATACCCAGAACACCTTGAACCAGGCACCGCATCCGCTCGGCGGCGACCCACGCAATCTCGCCGGCATGGCCTCGCCGCCGGCCAATAGCGGCGCAGCCCTGTCGGCCGGTACTCCGCCGGCACCGCTGGCACACGACAATACCGACGCGTTTTTCGAGCAATACGCCAACGACAATTCACCTCCCGTGACCAGTAGCGCGCCGCCGGCGCATCTGGGCAACCCCGAGGCGAATGCCGCCGTGCGCGCGATGGGTTCCGTCACCGGTCCGACGCTGGACGTACAGACCCCGTCTGTCGCCGTCGCAAAACCGAACACACCGATACCGGACAAATTGGCCGACAAGCCGGCGCCCGACAAATTGGCCGCCGCCCCCGCGGCCGGCGCGGGTCATCACGATGACGACGAGTTGCTCCTGCGCGGCAGTAACAAACCGGGTACCACCCGTCTGTTGACGGTCGCCATCGACCCGGGCCATGGCGGTGAAGATCCTGGCGCCATCGGCAGCGCCGGCAGTTACGAAAAAACCGTGGTGCTCGATATCGCCCACAAGCTGCGCGCCAAAATCGATGCGCAACCGAATATGCGTTCGATGATGACACGCGACGACGACTATTTCGTCCCGCTCAATGTCCGGGTGCAAAAAGCCCGCAGGGTCGAAGCCGATTTATTTGTCTCGATTCATGCCGACGCCTTCATCACCCCGTCGGCCCGCGGCTCGTCGGTGTTCGCTTTATCCGATCACGGCGCCACCAGCACTGCCGCGCGCTGGATGGCCAACAAAGAAAATTCGTCGGACCTGATCGGCGGCATCAATATAAAAAGCGTGGACGAAACGGTTTCGCGTGCCCTGCTCGATATGTCGACCTCCGCGCAAATCCATGACAGTTTGCGTTACGGCAACTTCGTGCTCGATGAAATCGGCACCATCAACAAACTGCATAAAGGGTCGGTCGAGCAAGCAAGTTTTGCCGTGCTCAAGGCCCCCGACATTCCGTCGGTGCTGGTTGAAACGGCGTTTATCTCGAACCCGGAAGAAGAAACAAAATTGAACAACGAGGCCTATCGCGATCAGATGGCCGATGCGATTTTACGCGGCATCAAACGTTACTTCGCGGCCAATCCGCCGCTGGCGAAATCGCGGACTGTGTGAGTCGCAGGCTAGTCCGGTTTGGCCCCAAACTCGCCCATGCCGAGTGCGGGGCGGGTGCGTCATTAGCGTCGGCAGCCTAGCGCCAAACCATCCCGCTCACCGCGTTACATTTATTCGAGAGGACGAATGGCATACCATATGACGGCTGGCACTTCGCGGACCAGAGAATAGATGTCGCGAGCCTCTCCAAATTTCGGGCAGGCACCGGCTACCATTAGCACACCGTGCCGGTCTAGAGCTAGCATGGCTCTCGGAATGTGAAAATACTGACTCACAACCAAGACACTTCTCAAATCGTTGCGCCTCATAAACTCAGCGCCGTGTTGCGCGCTTGCCCAAGTGTTCCGCCCCTGATTATCTACGATGATCTGATTATCACTTACTCCGCGAGCCAGCAGGTATCGTTTCATCGCCAAAGCTTCATCGGTTCCTGCTTTATCGATACCGCCACTCACAAAAATTAGATGACATAAGCCGTGCTCATAGCATTGCAAAGCTCTATCCAACCTTGCCGACAACCGGTCCGATGGACTACCATCGGCATAGACTTGGTTGCCCAACACCAGCGCCATATCAACCTTTTGCTCTCTATCGCGAGCTTCAGTCATCCACCCGATCATGGCGATCGCCACACATCCTGCCAGCCAGGCAATGCACAAGAACTTGATGAAGATAGCAACCGCGTTAATCGGCTTTATAGTCATTGCATGGCTCGTTTTGACAACCCACATCCCGAGTCCGCCAAAGTATCAAGCCGGTACACAGGAATGGTTTTCTTATGTCGATCAGAACTATTTTGATATTTCAGATGGACAGGGGCATGGGCCAGATGTAGGTAGCAAGGAATGGCTGGACTCGGTTCAACGACAGGCGAAGATGCAGGTTAATGAAAACCTGCAGGATACACGGCGATGCCAACTCATTCAGAATCAGTTTGAGCATCATACTTATATCATCAACAATCGCCTTGGTCTGGTTCTCTCACTTGGACGGAACGGCTAAAGAGAAACGCGAACGCATTTGCTTGACGACCTGCATGCCGAATTTTCCTGGGCATGCGCGCCCTTCATTGCCGGGAGCCAGTAACTGATACTCGCGATGGCCGCCGAGCTTGGTGATATGAAAGTACTCCTGTACGGTCTCGATCAGAGCTGCCAGGGCACTAATCTGGGCTTGGGTAGGCGACTCGCGATCGTAGGCTACTGCATCCCGAGCAATATCCAGCGAACCTCTGAGCTTGTCCCATATCGATTTTTTACGGTATTCCTGTTGCCAGGCTTCGCCCGCTTCAGCAAGATTTTCCAAAAGGACGATGCCGAGCTTGCCGGTGTTATCGCCTTTGACATGAGACCCCTCGAAGCGAACGTCGCGAGCTTCAAAAATGTCGCCAGGGCAAGACACGGCATAGTGGTATCCAATGTCGTCCATCTTGCCCATATCGTATTCCTGAGCTTGCCTGATTTGTTTGATCGCGCCCTGGGTATTGATCGCACACGAGTAGCTGTGCCCGGCGTGGTGAATCACAATATCGGTGTAATCCCAACCAGGGTTGAGAGTACCGGTTGGCGGCTTTGCCTGCCACGATGAACGCTCAACGAGTGAATAGCCCTTCTTTTTCAGGGCGGTGATAATGGCTTGTCTGGTAGCCGCCTGGTCGTTGACCATGATAGTAGAAACCTCTTCCGCCTTGTAATTGCTCACTGCTAACGCCGTTGCCCAAGGTCCGGCCGTATATTCGCAGCTATCTGGCATATTCAGATCTCGTGATGTTTGAGGGTGGTTTTCGGCGACCTGAAAACCAGGTGGACCTGAATATCTTTCCCGGGAGGTGCCTCAACATCGGCATATCCCGCCCCATCAGTTATACCTATGCGGCTTTCTCCATCCACGATAGCAATGTAGTCACGATTTACCAGTGGCTGGTGGTTCGCGCTGGCGACGAAACGGAAACGCCGCCCGACCGATGGATCGGGGGTTGTCTGGCTGTTTTGGCCGATCCATGAACCAAACCCTTGACCGACTACTTCATCCGAATCCAGATCTTCGAAGGCATTGGTTAACGAGTTGACAAGCCGGGGCGCTTGGTCACAGGCACATTTACACAGATCGTTGTTGAGGGCGGGGCGTTTGCCCATGAAATCGACGCGATGCCGGGGACCATCGCAAATGATATAACCCGTTGTGTTGCATTTGGGGCAGATGACGGAGTCGCCCTCCATCGCCCGTTTTTTCCCCATGTTGGTGCCAAAGCCGGGTTGGGCAATTACTGCCCCACCTACCGTGGTTTTATCTTGATCGACAATGTAATAACGAATCATTTGCTATCTGCCGGAACATTAAAGTTCAGACAAATATCATGCGGCGCAAGCGGATAACAATAAGAAAAATCTTATAAATAAATAGTTCATCATTGCGCACCTGCCGCAGGGCGTCCGCCTAACTGAGCAAGTTCAAGCTGCCCGCTTGCCGCGCAACATCTTCCAGCCCGCGCCCAGCACCACCGGCACCGCCGCGGCCGCAACCCCCACCAGCACAATCACGTTGAGGTATTGGCGCACCAACGGCAGGTTGCCGAAGAAATAACCGGCCAGTACCAGACCAACCACCCACAACGCGGCGCCGACGAAATTGAAGGCCTGAAAACGAGTCCAACGCATCCCTGAAACACCCGCTACAAATGGTGCGAAGGTGCGAATCACGGGCACAAAACGCGCCAAAATCACGGTTTTACCGCCGTGGCGTTCGTAGAAATCATGCGTGCGCTTAAGTGCTTTTTGGTCGAGAAAACGCCAGTTATGCTCAAACACACGCGGCCCGATATAACTGCCGACCCAATAGTTGACTGTATTACCGGCAATCGCCGCGATCACGATCAAGCCGATTAACGGGGTTAACTGCATGGTGCCCGCCGCACAAAACGCGCCGCCGATAAACAGCAGCGAGTCGCCCGGCAAAAACGGCAATACCACCAGGCCGGTTTCGCAAAATACAATCAGGAACAACACGGCGTACACCCAAGCGCCATATTGCTGGATAAAGACGCCGAGGAATTTATCGATGTGCAGTACCAAATTGGCGAAAGCCAGGAGCGTATCCAAAAGCGTGTCCTAAGAAAGTGGTGGGCGGGGGCCGGATCAGCAACGTCAATGACCCCGTCGGCGTCGCCATGATACCGGAAACCGGATGGCAATCACGCGACCGGCGCGAGTCGTTATAATCGACGTATGTCCGAATTCTCTTCTTTATCCGTGCCGCCCGACTCCGTCCCCGCTGCCGACGCAACCCTTAAACCGTCTGGCGCACCGCTGGCGGCTGAATTGCCGCCAACCGCGTTGTCCACGGCTGAGTTGCCAGCGGCCAGGTTGCTAGCGCCGGAGTCGCCGGAGGCTAAGGCGCAACCGTTCCAGGCGCGCGCCATTCTGGCGCTGCCTGACCAGCTCGTCAGTCAGATCGCCGCCGGTGAAGTGGTCGAGCGCCCTGCCTCGGTAGTCAAGGAACTGCTCGAAAATGCGCTGGATGCAGGCGCCACTACCTTGCGTATCACGCTGGATGAAGGCGGGGTCAAGCGGATTGCAATCGCCGACGATGGCTGCGGTATTCCTGAAACAGAACTGACGCTGGCCCTGATGCGCCACGCGACCAGCAAGATCCGTTCGCTGGCCGAACTGGAAGCCGTGCGCAGCCTGGGCTTTCGCGGCGAAGCGTTGGCTTCGATCGCGTCGGTGGCGCAACTGTCCATCACCAGCCGCACCGCCGCCGCGTCGCACGCCATGCGCATCGATGCGCAGACCGGCGAAATTGCGCCTTCCGCAGGTACCGTGGGCACCACCATCGAAGTGCGCGAGCTTTATTACAACACCCCCGCACGCCGCAAATTCCTCAAAACCGAGCAGACCGAACTCGGCCATTGCCTGGAAATGATACGGCGCGCCGCCTTGGCCCGGCCCGATGTAGCTATTTCAGTGCTGCATAACGGCCGTGCGGTCGATCACTGGAACCCCAGCGACCCGGCCCAGCGCACCACCAAAATTCTCGGTGAAACCTTTGCCGGCGCCCATCTGCCGCTGGAAGAAATTGCCGGCCCGTTGGCGGTCTACGGTTTTGCCGGCTTGCCGACGGCCAGCCGCGCTCGTTCCGACCAGCAGTATTTTTTCGTCAACGGCCGTTTTGTGCGCGACCGCCTGCTGACCCATGCCGTGCGTGCAGCGTACGAAGACGTGCTGCATGGCGAGCGTTATCCGTCGTATGTGCTGTTTCTGGAAATCCCGCCCGAATCGGTCGACGTCAATGTGCATCCGTCGAAGATCGAAGTGCGTTTTCGCGATTCCCGCTCGATTCATCAATTTGTCTTTCACGCGGTCCAGCGCGCCCTGGCCCGGCATGCGGGGGCGGCCCCGGAAACCACCGCAGGCGGTCACGCGGCACACCTGGAAACGCAGCAGCCGGTGCGCGATCCGCTGACCGGGCAGACCACTTGGCTGCCGCAGGCGCGTATGCGCCAAGGCAACCTGCCGGTAGCGCAGCCGCTGGCGCTGTACGACGCTTTATACGGCGGCCGCGGTATCGCTCAGCCCGGCATGCAGCCTGGGGCGGCCCATGCCGATTCGGGTTCGGCGGACGGCCAGGCCGCTACCGGCGGCTGGTTCGTCAGCGATATCAGCGCCGAGCGCCATGCGGCGTTACCGCCCGGCCCAAGTTTGCCCGACGAAGACCATCCGCTGGGCTTTGCCCTGGGCCAAGTACACGGCATCTATGTGCTGGCGCAGAATACGCGCGGCATGGTGATCGTCGATATGCATGCGGCCCACGAGCGTATTCTGTATGAGCAATTCAAGAACGCCCTGGCCGAGCGCAGCATCGCCGTGCAACCTTTGCTGATTCCGGTCGCCATGCCGGCCGACCCGGTCGAAATCGGTACCGTCGAAGAACATCGCGAAACCCTGAGCGCCCTGGGCTTCGACATCGCCGTGCTCTCGCCCACCACGCTCGCCGTGCGCGCGGTACCCGCCTTGCTCAAGGATGCCGACTTGCAAGCGCTGGCCCGCGCCGTGCTGAGCGACCTCAACGCCTATGGCGGCTCACGCGTGTTGACCGAACGCCAGCACGAATTGTTGGGCACCCTGGCCTGCCACCACGCGGTGCGCGCCAATCGCCGCCTCACACTCGATGAAATGAACGGCCTGTTGCGCCAGATGGAAGCCACCGAACGTGCCGACCAGTGCAATCATGGCCGGCCCACGTGGTTCCAGTTGACCTTGTCTGAGATGGACCGCCTGTTTATGCGCGGGCAATAAACTGCGGGGCTCAGCGCAGTTAGTCACAGCGTAGCATCGTGCCTGCGCGGCTTCACCGCTCACGCAGGCACCCTCAAGGGCTTACCCGCACCGCGGCTCCGGGCCGCGATCAAGCATCACTTCGGCAGAGGGAACTTTAACTGTCGATCTTCCCACCCAGGAAGACGTACCGGTCACCACTTACTACAACCTGAGCCGTGGCGAAAGTCTCTCGTAAGCGCTCAGGCTTTATGCAAGATGGCGACACTCAGGCCCCGGGCTTGAGCCAGGTACGCGACGGAAATGACGACGTAGTGCCGCATTTTCGCTCCACCCATCCTGGCAATCGTCCTTTGCAATTCCTCAACGAGCGCCGGTATCCTGCACTGTGATTTATGTTACCCAGGAGGGCCGCATGCCCGCTACTTTCCCACCAGCGTCAAGCTCCATCCGCACCTCAAGCCCTACCTTCGCGCCCGGTGGCGTCCGGGCGCCGACGCTGATTGAACCGTCGGCAATAGCCAATGCCTTGCGCCTAAGCCATAGCCGAACGCAAGCAAGCCGAAGAATGGTGATTGTCGACCAGGCCATAGCATGGATCAGGACACCGATGAACTGGAATAATTATGCAGGCGATGCGGCGCCTACCTTGCTCAGCAATTCAGGCTTGCTCAATGGCCGGGATTTGATGATCACACGGAATAACCAAAGTTATCGCTTGTCCACACGCTCCAATGCGGCGCCGATCCATTTACAACACGATCACGCGATGACGCATTACGACGTCATCGCCGGTCCAGACGGATTGCACCAACAGGTGCGACCGGTACGCGGCGACGGCGATTGTTTGTATCGTGCCGCCTTGGCCGGAGCACACCAGGTTGATCCTGAGCAAATAACCGACCAGCAGGTCGCCGAGTTGCGCAATCAATTGGCCAACCATCTCGACCTGAATCGCGCGCGTTATGCCGAGAGCATCGAAAATCACATGGTCGCCCACCCGCCCGAAGACGGTGTTCATCCTGCCGACGCGCCGGCCACAGCCGGCGCTACCGCCATCGACGTGCTGCCGCGGGAAATCCTGTCGTCTATCATTTCGCATGCGCTGGAAAAAGCAGGCGACCTGGAACGCGCGGAAGCGGTAAGCACAAAATTTCTAGCGGCATCCGGCCCGCTCTGGAAAACCTTGCTCAAGGCCGACAAAGCCAGCGCCGCCACGAATGCCGGCATCTCTTATAAAGAGTGGTATCAGGCAAATCCCGCCGATCGGCTGAGCCCTTTTGTGCCGCCGAAAACCTGGTTGGCGCTTGATCTGCGCCTGCGCGCACGAGCGCAAGAGCTGGCAGGAAACCAGGTGCTGGCAGCCCTCCCTGCCCGCACGCTGCCGGCCAGCTTGTTACGCCTGGTGCATGACGGTCGCCTACCGTTTGACCAAGCAGTGCAATGGCTGCGGCATGCTGCGGTAGCGGGGCCGCTCAATCGCCACGACATGCTGTTCCAGGATCCGGTGACCGATGCGCTTGAGAAACGCCAACTTCCCCTCGCCAGCCTGACTCAATGGTTGGACGACACCACCCTCACGGTCGCCCATCTGCATAACGTGTTGAATCCGCCCATGATGACACTGCTGCAAGCGGGTTTACCTGCTACGCAATTGGAAACCTGGATGCGCAAGCCTGAGGCGACTCACGACAATATCTTCTCCAATTTGTCCCGCATCCTGTCTTCAAGCGGTTTCGATGCGAGGGTTTCGCGACTGCTCGTTAGCGCTCAACGGAAAAACCCGGAGTTGTTGGACGATCTCCTGTCCAGGCCCCCCTTATCCCAAGAAACATGGCACAAAATCCTGCCCTATCTCGGCATCTTGTCGGGTACGCCTTTGGTTCAGGCACTACAACCTCAAGATGAAAACAAATGGCATCGCCGCCTGGAATATACGCGGTTGATCTGCAAACTTCCTCCTCTCCTGAAGGCTGGACAAGGCAACGAAATTGCCCCCGGCAACCGCATCTTGGTGCTGCAATTGCTCGAAAAAGGCATTACTTTCGAGTGCGCAAGCGCCTGGCTTAACGATCCGAAAATAGCGCGTAGACGCTTGGATACTCTTGCCCAGGAGCCCGGCAGGATCAACCCGGATAGCTGGCTGCAACTCCCTAAGCTCACCGAATATTTGCGCGATCCACAAATCGATCACGACATCCTGGGAATGTTGCCTCAGCTCTCTCACCAGCCTCTCATTGCGGAACACGTCGATTCATTGCTGCGGCATGGTGCCGAACGACTTGCCGCTACTTTTGGAATATCGGCGCGACCTGAGGCACGCGCCGTTCAATTCAACCGCACCAGTTCAGCCACCTCGCGGGCACTTGAAAAGGGGACGCTAAATCCGCATAAATTGGAGAAATGGCTGATTCAAGGGGGGATTTCACTGGAACGGCTGAAGGCTATCTTGCCTTATGCGGAAAAACTCGACCAGCAGTCCTTGAACACGTGCATGATCAGCAGCGATTTGGATCCTCGGCAATTGGCCCAGGTATTGACGCAGGCACAGCACTGGTTGCATCACGACCATCCAGAAAAAGACATATTGATCAAGCGCATCAGCCGAGTGGCGCAATGGCAACGCAATCCGATATTGCAAAACTTTGGTGCTGATTTAGTGGTTTTGCTGTCCCATGGAAAAAACAACGAGGTCCAGCAATTAGAGGAAATGACGCGTGATAAGTCGGTAATCTGGCGAGATGCCTGGCGCAGTGACGTATTAGTGCATCTCTTTGCTGCGGGTAACGCGGTCCAAGCGGTGTGTGGCGGCACGGTGACGTTAGCGCAACTGCTCAAGTTGTGCCTTGCCGCCCCACCTCTCTTGGCGACTGCTAAAGATGTCCAGCATTTATCCCAGCGGATTTTGCCCGCCGCCACGGCAGGCAAAATCCATTTCGAGGCGGTCGTCGGATGGATGCAGCGCATCTGTATCACGCAACCGCCCGATATGCGCAGGCGCTCGCTCATGTTCGGTTTAGCCGACGTGGTGCCGCTCGACACCTTGAGCGACTGGATGCAAGACCAAAATATTCCGACCAAAACCTGGCAGGCAGCCTTGGACGAAAACACAGCTGTGCGGGCGGCCCTGCAAGAGGGGTGGCTGCGACCAGAGCAATTACACAAGCTACTGCGCCGTCCGACGAAAAATATCCGATCTACCGACGACTTATACAACTTGTTGCAGCAACCATTGATCGCGGTCAAAGAAGGGAGTTTGCCGCTGGAGACCCTTGCAGCATGGTGCCAAAATAACAAGCTTGGCCCCCGGACCGCGGCACTGGAGCGGATTACCGTCGATGGCCATAGCGGCGCGATGCGCAAGGCCTTGCTGCAAGCGCTGGTAGAGGAGCAAGCCCAACGTCCGCCGCGCATAAATGTAGACCAGCGCCAACTCGACTATTTGGCGAGAAGTCGGCACGCGCAGACACAACTGGAACACATGCGCCAGCGCATGGCGCCGCCGGTCATGCCCCCTTCGCCTCACAGCACACAGTACATGCCGTCACCGGTGATCCAGGCGCTCCAGGACATGCATGACGAAGTGCGGCAAACCCTACTGGCCGCGACGCCCGCTACACGACCCGCGCTAACCGCATATCAGGCATGTATCCTCGAACTGCAACAGGGGGTTATGGCGGGACGGCTGGAGGCGGGAGCATTGGAGCCTATCTTGAATCAAGCCGCGCAACAATTGAACCAGGCGATTCTGGCTGCGCAACCGCCAGCATCATCGGCCTTGCGAGGTCTGGCGCAAACCAGGAGAGATCTCACGCAGGACCCGGGCTCGCCGTTGTCCAAACGCCCGCGTGTTGCAAGCACAAGCTCCTAGGGCCTGTATTCGGTCACGACCATGGCGACGAGAATCAAGGCCGCACCAAGCAGATTAATGGCGCTCAGGCGATCACCGCCCAACGCGATCCAGTTCGGCGAGGACTCCACCTGAGTCTCGGTTTGCACGAAATAGCCGACCGCAGTGCCGCTGAGGCCGACCACGGTGGTGAGTGCTGTGCTGGCCCCGGCCCATAAGGCATAAGCCTTACCGATTACGATCTGTTTGGTGGAAAGCGTCGTCAGCCACACGGCACTCGCGCAACTCATGATGGTGAACGCAGTCGGCACGAGGTGGGTAAAGCCGGCGGAGATTTTGAGGCCAATGGTGTCGAGTACTTCTGCGGTGACGCTGACGCCGAGAAGTATCCATGCGATTCGGATCGCGGGCATACATATGCTCACCAAGAGTGGGTGAAAAATCGATGACTGAAACTGACTATAGGTAAATTTGGCCTCATAATTAGTCGCAGCAGAAATTACGGACCATCCTACTCCAGCTTGACCATACCGATGTCTCATCTGCTGGCCCTTAACCTTTGCATGGTGTGCATGCCATTCCATTTACCGATGCACCGCATCACATCGGCCTTATTTCCTCGTGAAGGTTTTGCATGACCCGCTTGAGCGCCCCCGTGATCTGCCTGCTCGGCCCCACCGCCTCCGGCAAGACCGCGGCGGCGCTGGCCCTGGCCGAGCAGGTGCCGCTGGAAATCATCAGCATCGATTCGGCTCTGGTCTATCGCCAGATGGATATCGGCACGGCCAAACCCAGTGCCGCGGAACAGGCGGCCGTGCCGCATCACCTGATCGATATCATCGACCCCGCGCAAGCGTATTCGGCCGCGCAGTTTCATGACGACGCCCGGCGCTTGATCGGCGAAATCGTCGCGCGTGGCCGCACCCCCCTGCTGGTCGGCGGCACCATGCTGTATTACAAGGCTTTGTGCGGCGGCTTGAACGCCATGCCGTCGGCCGATGCCGCGGTGCGCGCCCAACTCGACGCGGACGCCGCACGCGACGGCTGGCCGGCACTTCATGCCAGATTGGCCGAGGTCGACCCGGACAGCGCCGCGCGCCTCGCACCCAACGACTCGCAACGAATTCAACGCGCGCTGGAAGTATGGCTGCTGACCGGCCAAACCATGTCGGCCTTGCATGCCGCCCCGCGTGAGGCGGCCGAGCAGCCCTGGCAATATCTGCCGCTGTCCTTGGAGCCGTCCGCGCGCGCCGTGTTGCATCAGCGTATCGAACAACGCTTCGACACCATGCTGGCTAACGGCCTGATCGAGGAAGTGGCGCGACTGCGCGAGCGGGGCGACTTGCACCCCAATCTGCCGTCGATACGCTGCGTCGGTTACCGCCAGGTCTGGGATTATCTGGACGGCGTCACCGACCTCGCCACCGCTCGCGACAAAGGTATCTTTGCCACGCGCCAACTGTGCAAACGCCAGCTAACCTGGCTGCGCTCGATCCCCGAACGGCACAGCATCGACTGCAACCGGGCCGATGCAACAGCGGCTGCGGTCGCCTGGATGAAAGCCGCATTGCACACCTAGCCCCTATCGGTCGCAGCAAAATTTCACAAAAAGTGCGCGATCCGGCGCAACCATGCCGAGACTCGGGCCAGCAACGGCGGCGGCCCGCCGTTGCGCGCCTGCGCCACGTCAGCGGCACTGACCCGCACGGCGGGGTTGCCGAAGCGTTGCAGCGTGTAATTCGACACGGCGGCAATCTCCTCGTCGGACAGCGGATTCACCAGACTATCGGCGCCGAACCCCGGCATAAACACCGCGTGGCCGTCGACCGTGCGATCCACGCCATGCAAAATCACAGCCACCAGGTTGCTTGGGTTGGCATGACCCAGCGCCGTGTTATGCGCCAGCGACGGATAATACTGGTCCGGCGTGCCCAAACCTTTGGCCTGGTGGCAACTGGCACAATTGGCGCTGAACAGTTCGGCCGGGTTAAGCGGGATATTGCTGTCCGAGACCGGCGAGGTCCCGCGCAACAAAACTTCATCGTTAGCGGCCGCGCCAAAGGTATAGGGTGCCTGGGTCTCGTGCGCTAGATGAATCGCCGGCACGGTTTTGAGGTAGGTCGCGATGGCGTTCAGGTCGTCGTCGGTCAGGTATTGCAGGCTATCCTGGACTGCTTCGGCCATCGGCCCGGCCGCTTGCGCACGGCCGGCGAGTTGTCCGCTGCGCAAATACTGGACCATCTCGGCTTGGCTCCAGCCGCCCAGACCGCTAACCGGGTCTGAGGTCAAATTCGGCGCATACCACGCGCCCAGTTGCCCCCCGGCCAAGGGATTGCCACCTTGCTCCGCCATGAACGCGTTACGCGGCGTATGGCAAGCCGAACAATGTTCCAGCGCGCCGACCAGATATGCACCCCGGTTCCATGCAACGCTTTGCGCCGGTTCCGGCTTGAAGCGCGAGTGATCGAGAAACAGCAGATTCCATCCGGCCATGGTGAAACGCAAATTGAACGGGAACGGCAAGGCGGTTTTGGGTGCGGCACCGTCGACGGCCGGCACACCCTGCATAAAGTAGGCATACAGCGCCTGCACATCGTCATCCGACAATTTTGCATAGGACGTGTAAGGCATCGCCGGATACAGATGCGCGCCATCGGCGCGGACGCCGTCACGCAATGCACGTTCAAACTGCGCTTCGGTATAACTGCCGATGCCGCCGTTTTTTGAGGGGGTGATATTGCTCGAATAAATCGTCCCCAACGGCGAGTCGATGCCATACCCTCCGGCAAAAGGCTTGCCGGTTTTCGGCACGGTATGGCAGGCCGCGCAATCCGCCGCAGTAGCCAAATACGCGCCGCGTTTGATCTGTTCGGCACTCGCCGGGGTCTGCGCTGGTGTTTGCGCCGGTGTTTGCGCTTGAGCCAAACCCGGCACCGTCGCCAGCGCCACACTCAGGATCGCGCCGGGCAACCAGCCCAGCAGGCGCGCAGGTGTCGCGATGAAATTTAGATTGATCACGTCAAAGTCCTCGGCATATCGTCTTGACCTCGGTCGCGGCAGCGGCGCCTTGGGGCAGTGCATCAAGGTGGACAACCAAACGGCCCAGGCAAGAGGCCGATACGGTGGCCGCCACATCAAGCGGATTTGCCCAAAGCACGCTTCAGCGTGTCGGCAATGTGCAGCGATAAGGCAGCAATCGTCAGGGTGCAATTCACACTGCTGGCCGACGCCATGACACCGCTGGTGGCGAGGAACAGGTTGTCGTGATCGTGAGCCCGGCACTCGTGGTCAACCACCGAGTCGCGCGGATCGCGCCCCATGATCACCGAGCCCATCAAGTGGTTATTCGGCGCGAAATGATCGTCGAAACTGATTTCGGTACCGCCGAACAAAGCGGCGATCTGGGCATAGGATTCATGCGTGTGGACCGCGCTGCGTTTGGTGTAGTCGCCGATCTGGTAAGTGATTTCCGGCCGCGGCAAGCCAAGCGCATCTTTTTGGTCGGACAAACGCATGCGGTTTTCCGGGTCGGGCAAGATATCGTGGAAGCTGTTGATATTCACCGTATGGGCGCTGCGATAACGAATTTCCTGCTCCAGCCGGGGACCGGTCAAGCCCATTGCCAAAGCCTTGAGGGTAGCGTGGCGGGTCTGCACCTGGTTATTCAGATGCAGCTTTTTTGCCGCCCAATCGCGCCGGAATTCGCCGTCGCGATGATCGACGATAGAGGTCATTTCCATCGGGCCGCGGCCGGGCCATAGTGTTTCGTTGGCGAGAAAGGTGACGCCCGTGCCCGGATGATCCATCAAATTACGGCCGACTTGATCGGAGCTGTTGGCCAGGCCGTTTTTCCATTTATCGGTAGACGACATCAGCAAAATCTTGACCGACTCCAGCGCGTTCGCCGCCAGCACAAAATACCGGCCGGTGACACGTTGCGAATTGCCGTCGGCATCGAAGTACTGCGCGGCCACAATCTTGTCGTGCGCATCGACTTCGAGCCGATACACCACGGCATCGGCAATCAGTTGCGTCCCGGCGCGCTCCGCCTTGGCGACATGGACAATACCGCTATACATCGCCGCGATCGGGCAAATCGGCATGCAGTTATTGTTGCCGCAGCAGGTGGGCCGCGCATCGTAAGGCCGGCTGTTGCGCGCCACCGGCTCCGACACCAGCTTGTAGCCATTGACGTTGAGCACATCGCTGAAGCGCTGGTCGATATACGACAGCGGTAAATGATCCATCGGGTAAGGTTGCTTGCGCGGCGAGCCGAGATCGGTGCCGTCGTTCGGGCCGGACACGCCCAACTCAACTTCGGCCCGGTAGTAATACGGCTCCAGGTCGTCATAGCTGATCGCCCAGTCGCGCCCCACGCCGTACACGCTTTGCATGTGAAAATCATTGGGCAGATAACGCCAGGCGGAAGCGGCCCAATGCCACGTGGTGCCGCCCACCACACGCAGATATTGCGACGAGTACGAACTGGCATCGGGGCCTTTCAGCACCAGATAATTGTTGTCGGGACCATACTCGGGATGCGGGGCATGTTTGCTGGCCGGATAGGGCCGCTGGTTGTCGTCTTTATTCGGCAGGTTGCGATAATTTTCCACAATCCGCCAGCGCTCCAGGCGCGGCCCGGCTTCCAGCATCAGCACCGAGGCACCGGCCTGCGCCAACTCGCTGGCAACCAGGGCGCCGGCAACTCCCGAGCCGATCACCACGATATCCGCGGATCTATTTTCACTCATGGCTATCGCTCTCAAGCAGGAATGGAATGGGCGGTCACTTGAGGCGGCTTGGCGGTCCAATAAAATGGCGCGGCCCGGCAATAAGACGGCGGCATCACCACGTCCTCGACCGCAACAAACATCAATGCGCCTTGATAGGCGATCACTTGGGCATTGGCCCCCTCGCCCACCACGCCGGTGTACCAGGCGCTGACGATGCGATGCAGGACTTTGCCCAGATCCGAATTCTGCCGGTCCAGCGTGGCAGCCAGCACCTCAGGACCCGTCTCCGGCGACAAGGCGACAAACTTCAGCAGCGCGATAAACTGCGTGCCGAAGTTGGTATCCTGGGCCGACAGGGCGTTGAGATAACGGCGCGCCAGGATAGGATCCAAGGGGCTGCGCCCGGTCAGGGTTTGCGACAAAGTCAGAAATTGGGTGTCGGCCGGAACCGCAGTGGGCGCCCCGCCGCCCGTCACCGGCACACTCGCGGCGACCGGTCCGGTGGCCGCCACCGCATTCCCGGATGCGGCAATCGCCGCGATCCAGCCGCCCGCTCCGAGCAGCGTGCCGGCCGCCACCCCGGTTTGCAGCAGGAAACGCCGCTTGTCCAAACTGGGACTGCCATCGCCGCCGGCAGGCACGCGAGGTTCGGATGACTGCGTCATAACTGCTCTCCACTGAGCACAATTTTAGTTTCACCCGCCACCGCATTTTGAGCGCGCCTGATAGTGGCTTGGCTCAAGGTCAAGCCGCGCGCTACGGTGGATTGCGAAAAAATAGGGGGTCGAAGCAATCAGCAAGCGCAATTAAGACCTCAAGCGGGCGGCTTAGTTCTATTTGGTCTGATAAATCGCTGTGACAAGCTTCCGTGCGGAGAATCCTGGGTGAAGACAGGCCGGGCTCGCGCTCAGCCGTCGCGGTCCCGCTCAATCAGGCAGGTCACTGACGAGAATTCATGAAGGAGGCGAAAAAGGTTCGGTAAAATGCTGGTTTTACCCGATGCCGACCCCCACCCGATGAATTCACAGATCTTCACGCCCTACCAGCGGCAATTTTTCATCTGGTCACTGTTGGCAATTGCGCTGTGCATCGCGCTGTGGCTGCTTAGTCCAGTGCTGATGCCCTTTTTATTGGGCGCGATTCTCGCTTATATCCTGCAGCCGGGCGTGGCCTGGCTGACCCGCAAACGTGTGCCGCGCAGCATCGCGGCCCTGCTGATGATGTTGTTTCTGACGCTCTTGATTACCTTGCTGATGATCCTGGTGCTGCTGGTAGTGCAGCAGGAAGGTCCGCAGATCAAGGTGCAGGTGCCGCTGTTGCTGGTGAAGCTGCACGACTTCCTGCAACCGCGCCTGGACGCGCTCGGTATCGGCGTCAACCTGGATTTCAACGGCATCAAGGAACTCGTCACCAATCAGTTTTCGGTCAGCTCGGCCACCATCGCCGCCACCCTGTGGGCGTCGGTACGCACCAGCGGCAATGTGATGATCACGGTCATCGGCAACGTGGTGCTGACACCGCTGGTGTTGTATTACCTGCTGCACGACTGGAACGCCATGCTGGGGCGGGTCAAGAGCGCGATTCCACGCCGCTGGCTGGACAAAACCTGTGAGCTGGCGAGCGAAATCGATCAAATGCTGTCGCAATATCTGCGCGGACAACTACTGGTGATGGCCGTGCTGGCCGTGTATTACGCCGCGGGCCTAAGCCTGGCACGGTTTGAAATCGCCCTGCCGATCGGTATTTTCACCGGTTTGGCGGTATTTATTCCGTATATCGGCTTTGCCACCGGTCTGGTGCTCGCTTTGATCGCCGCCATGCTGCAATTCGGCAGTTTCTACGGTTTTGGCGCCGTGGCCGTGGTCTACGGGGTGGGCCAGGTGCTGGAAAGCTTTTTCCTCACGCCGCGCCTGGTGGGCGAGCGCATCGGCATGCATCCGCTGGCGGTGATTTTCGCTTTACTCGCGTTTGGCCAGATATTTGGCTTTTTCGGCGTGTTGCTCGCACTGCCTGTCAGTGCGATCATCCTGACCGGGTTACGCGAACTACGCCGCACCTATTTGTCGAGCGCGCTCTACAAAGATTGAATTTAAGGATTGCGACGCTCCATGCCTTCGTCACCCGCCCAACCACGGCGACAATTACTGCTGGATCTGGGCACTCCCCCGCCCAGTACCTTCGAGACCTTTCTCGACGGCGACAATCACGAACTGCTGACGCGTCTGCGCCGGTTGCGGCTGGAGCTCGCCGGCGGCCCGCTGGCCGATCGCACCTTTTATATCTGGGGCGAGCCCGGCAGCGGCCGCAGCCATTTGTTGCATGCGCTGTGTCATGAGGCGCCGGCCGGCCAGGCCGCATTTCTCGGGCCGCAAAGCCCATTGGCGGCTTTTTCGTTCGAGCCGGCGGTAGCGTTGTATTGCGTCGACGATTGCCACGCTCTGACGCCGACCCAGCAAATTGCCTTGTTTAATCTGTTTAACGAGGTGCGGGCGCATCCGGCCAGCGCCCTGATCGCCACCGGCAACGCCCCGCCCCTGGGCCTTGAGGTGCGGGAAGACCTGCGCACCCGGATGGGTTGGGGTCTGGTGTTTCATTTGCGCGCCTTGAGCGACGCGGACAAGCTCGCGGCGCTCAAGCAGGCCGCCCGCGCCCGCGGCCTGACGCTGGCCGACGACGTGCCACCCTATCTATTGACCCATTTCCAGCGCGATATGGCCAGCCTGATGGGTTTGCTCGATGCGCTCGACCGCTATTCCCTGGAGCAGCAGCGGGCCGTAACCTTGCCATTGCTGCGGGCGATGCTGGCGCAAAACGCCGCGCCGGTGCCGGCAACCGGACCCTCGAGCGCGCCGCCGGTCGCGCTTGAAGCATCCGATCCAACCCCTGCCGCTGCCCATCCGACAGAAAATGGGGTCACCGCCGGAAGCAGCGCCGACAGCCGCGACCTCTTCAAGTAAAATGACAGTTATGACAAATCTTGCCCTGTTTGACCTCGACCATACCCTGATTCCCACCGATAGCGACCACGAATGGGGTCGCTTTATGATGCAACACGGCATCGTCGAGAAAGAAAGCTTTGCCCGCGACCACGAACGCTTTTATGGCGATTACAAGGCCGGCTGCCTCGACATCCATGCCTACCTGAAGGTAGCGCTGGCGCCGCTGGCGCGGCATCCGCGCGCCGCACTCGACGCCTTGCACCTGCGCTTTATGCAAGACGTGATTTTGCCCGCCATGTTGCCCGTCGCCCGCGACCTGGTGCGTCAGCATAAAGAAAACGGCGACCTGTGCTGTATGATCACGGCGACCAACAGCTTTGTGACGCGGCCCATTGCGCAAGCGTTCGGCATGGACCACATGATAGGTTGCGAACCGGCGACGGTAGATAACGACCCCGCCGGTAATTTCACGGGCGCGGTGGCGGGTATTCCGAGCTTTCGTGAAGGCAAGATCGTGCGAACCGAAGCCTGGTTGGCATCGCTGGGTAAAAGCTGGTCCGATTTCGATCGCAGCTTTTTCTATAGCGATTCGTTAAACGATATTCCCTTACTCGAAAAAGTCAGTGACCCCGTCGCCACCAACCCCGACGACACGCTGCGCGCTCACGCGCAGTCCAGAGGCTGGCGCATTCTCGAATTATTCAGGCCCACGTGATTAAAAAATTTATCCGCAAGCTGCTCGGCCACCCCGAACCGGCAACCGACATCCCCAGCCCCGCGGCTGAGAAGGCGACGGCAAAACCTGCCGCCGCAGCCCCCGCCCCGCGCGCTGCTAAAAAACCGGCCAGCCGCGGCCGGCGTGGCAAACAAGCCGACTCGAGCACGCCGGTGGTGGTCCACGCCGAAGAACACGGCATCGACCCGGCGCTGATTTCGCGCAATGCGGTGCGCGTGACCGATACCTTGCAGCAAGCAGGCTATCGCGCCTTTATCGTCGGCGGAGCGGTGCGCGACCTGTTACTCAACGTCGCCCCCAAAGATTTCGACGTGGCCACCGACGCCACCCCGGAAGAAGTGCAGCGGCTGTTTCGGCGCGCCCGGCTGATCGGACGGCGCTTCCAGATCGTCCACGTACAGTTCGGCCAGGACCTGATCGAGGTCTCAACCTTCCGCGCGCTGGTCGAATCGCCGCGCGAGGCCGCGCCCTCGGACACCGCCAACGAGACGCGCCGCCAGCGCCGCGACGAGCTCGATCGCAAAACGCATGCGGTCGACTCGGTCGGCCGGGTGTTACGCGACAATGTCTGGGGCGAACAGCATGAGGACGCTACCCGCCGCGATTTCACCATCAACGCGATGTATTACGATCCGGCCACCCAAACCGTGCACGATTACCACAACGGCATGGCCGATATCCGTGCGCGCTTGCTGCGCATGATCGGCGACCCGGCCACGCGGTATCGCGAAGACCCGGTGCGGATGCTGCGCGTGGTGCGTTTTGCCGCCAAACTCGATTTCGACATCGAAGCGTCGACCCGTGCGCCCATCAACGAACTCGCCGACCTGATCAACAACGTCCCCGCCGCACGCCTGTTCGACGAAATGCTTAAACTGTTGTTGTCCGGTCACGCTCTGGCCTGCCTGCAACGGCTGCGCTCCGAAGGCCTGCATCATGGCCTGCTGCCGCTGCTGGATGTGGCACTGGAACAACCGCATGGCGAAAAATTCATCTCGCTGGCACTCACCAGTACCGACGAGCGGGTACGCGCCGGCAAACCGGTTTCGCCGGGCTTCCTGTTTGCTTCATTGCTGTGGCAGCAGGTCCAGGAACATTGGCAGAAAAACGTCGCAGGCGGGGAAGTCCCGATTCCCGCCTTGCACCGTGCCATGGATGATGTACTGGACACGCAGACCGGAAAGCTGGCGATACAAAAACGTTTTGTCGCCGACATGAAAGAAATCTGGAGCATGCAGCCGCGACTGGAAAAACGCTCGGGAAGGTCGGCGCTCAAGCTCTTGGAACACCAAAGATTTAGAGCAGGGTATGATTTCATGGTGTTGCGCTGCGAATCGGGTGAACTCGATCCGGCAGTGAGCGAATGGTGGACCGAGTTTATCGAGGCCGATCCCGACGCGCGCGAAGTATTGCTGACGCAAAGCACCCGCGAAGGCGCACCGCGCCGCCGCCGGCGCCGTGGCGGCAATCCCGCGCGAGGCCGAAGCGCGGGGGAAGGATCCGGTCCAGGACCGACTGACGAGAAGTAGGACGCAAGCAATGACGCAAGCCTATCTGGGGCTAGGCGCGAATCTAGGTGATGCGCGCCAGACCCTGAAAGACGCCGTGGTTTGCCTGGCACAACAGCACACCATCACCGTGCTGGCCAAGTCGAGCCTGTATCGCACGGCGCCCGTCGATGCCGGCGGCGAGGATTACTTCAATTGTGTGGTCGCCATCGAGACCGCGCTGGCGGCGCTGTCCTTGCTCACCCTATGCCACTCCATTGAAAATCACTTCGGGCGCGAGCGCTCATACCGCAATGCACCGCGCACGCTGGACCTCGATATTTTGTTGTTCGGCGCCGAGAAGGTCGACGTCGAACACCTGGTGATCCCCCATCCACGCCTCGTCGAACGCGCCTTTACCCTGGTGCCGCTGATCGAACTGGACCCCGACATCGTGATTCCGGGCTATGGCCGGGCCGACAGCTACGTGGCCGGGGTTGCCGCGCAACGCATTGAAAAATTCACCGCCTGCCAATGCCCCATGGCCGCCGGCCGCAAGGCCGCCGAGGCGGCCCAGGCAGCTTGCACGCCCAAATCTGTAACCGGCTGACACGCCATGTCGTACAGCTCGATGTCGCAAAGTTCGATTACAGCGCCCGCCAGACTGACGGTTCAGGGTCCCGATCTGAATCCTCCGGCGCGCTATATCGTGATCGAAGGGCCGATCGGCGTCGGCAAAACCTCGTTGGCCAGCCAGTTCGCCAGCCGCTGGGCCATGCAAGCCGTGTTTGAGCGCCCGCAGGACAATCCTTTCCTGCCGATGTTTTATGAGGTGGGTGCCCGTTATGCCTTGCCTACACAACTCAGTTTTCTCTTGCAACGCGCGGCGCTCAGCCGCGAAATTGCCGCCACCAACGGCGTAGCGTCGCCCCTGATTGCCGATTTCCTGCCGCACAAAGACGATCTGTTTGCGCGCCTGACCCTGCCTGACGACGAATTTCATCTCTATCGCGCCCTGGCCACCCAGCTTGCCCTGACCCACCGGCTGCCTGATTTGGTCATCTACCTGCAGGCCGACCCGGAAATGCTGTGGCATCGCATCCAACGGCGGGCCATAGCGGCCGAGCAATCGATCACCGAACATTATCTTGAGGCAGTCTGCCGCGCCTACGACACCTTCTTCTATCACTACGACGAAGCGCCCGTCCTGACCATCAACACGCGTAATTTCGACCCGCTCGCCTCCGATGCCGATATGGACCTCCTGCTGGAGCGGATCGGCTCAATGCGCGGGCGCAAAACGACTTTCGTCAAAGGCACGCCGTAATCCGGCGGCTAGCGGCCCAATCCAGCTCGATCCAGCCCAACCCCGGCGGATTCGCGACAAGGGGCTGCGGCGAAATCAGATGCGGCAGCGCGCCTTTACTTTCGCTGCACGGCAAATCGATTCATAATCGCGAGCTACGCCGAAACTCGCACCGAAACGGTGCCGCCTTCGCTTATTTTGATCGAGAAAAAACATGGCTTATTTGCAGGACAAGCAGCGTAACGCGGTAACAGTACCGCGCCTCCAGGCAATGCGTGACGCCGGCGAAAAAATCGCCATGCTGACCTGTTACGACGCCAGTTTTGCCGCTCTGCTCGATCTCGCGGGCCTGGACACCGTGCTGATCGGCGATTCGCTGGGCAACGTGCTGCAGGGCCATGCCACGACGCTGCCGGTCACCCTGGCCGATATCGCTTATCACACTGCCTGCGTGGCGCGCGGCAACACCACTGCGCTGGTGGTCGCCGACTTGCCGTTCGGCACGTATGGCACGCCGCAAGAGGCTTTTAACAACTCCGCCACGCTGTTGCGTGCCGGCGCGCAAATGGTCAAGCTCGAAGGCGGCGCCTGGCTGGCCGAGACCGTGCGCTTTTTGGTGGAACGCGCGGTGCCGGTATGCGCGCATATCGGACTGACACCGCAGTCGGTGCATGCTTTCGGCGGCTTCAAGGTGCAGGGCAAGACCGATGCAGGTGCGGCTCAACTGCTGCACGACGCCCGCACCCTGGAAGCCGCCGGCGCGCAATTATTCGTGATCGAAGGCGTGCCGTCCGCAGTCGGCACCGCCGTGACGGAACAGCTCAAAGTACCGGTGATCGGGATCGGTGCCGGCCCCAAATGCTCGGGTCAGGTATTGGTATTGCACGACATGCTCGGCATTTTCCCCGGCAAGCGGCCACGTTTCGTGAAAAACTTCATGGAAGGCCAGCCCAGCATCCAGGCCGCGGTTGAAGCTTTTGTCCGGGCAGTCAAAGACGGCAGTTTTCCCGGGCCCGAACACGAGTTTTAGTCTGAGCGCAAAGCGACCGGCAGCGTAATCCATTGCGCCGGCAGCGGGCCACGCAAGGCATTGCACACCATCAATGCCTCGGCCCGCTCAAGGTCGTCCAGCGTCAAACGGCGCTGCGCGGCCGACCACTGCGGATCGTCCAGCAACACTTGGCGCATCACGCCCGGCAAGACGCCGCAGTCCAGCGGAGGAGTCCACCAGCGCCCCGCCAGTTTGACAAAAAGATTGCTGCGCCCGCCTTCCGTCAATTCGCCCCGCGTATTGACAAACAATGCGTCGAACGCTCCAATCTGTTCGGCACCTTGCCATCCGGCATCGTAGTGAGCGCGCCGTGTGGTTTTCAAACTCAGCAGCACGTCGTTCGCGTCGGTGGCGGCCAGCCCCAGATCCCGGGCCAACACCAGCTTGACCGGACCGTCCGCCAGCGCTTGCAATAACGCGGACGACAAACCGATCTGCCCGGCATGGTTCAATGCCAAACGCACCCTGAATTGACGCCGGCCCAGCGCATCCGCCTGGGCGAATAGCGAATCCAGATAGTCCTGCAGGGCACGGCGCACCTGCTTGATATCGCAGGCAAAACCGAGGCGCCCGGCACTCAGGCTCAAACGCGCCAGGTGCTGTTCCAGATAACGCACGCCCGATCCGGGCTCGGCGTACATCGTTTCGAACAGGCTTAGACCCGAATCCAGCCCGGTCAGAAACCGCGCCTTTAAATAACATTCGTCGTATTCGTCGGCGGCCACGCTATCGAGCACGATGCCGGCCCCGACGCCCATCCGGCCGGTGCGTCGGCCTATGGGCATGGGCTCAAGCGAATTGCCCGGACTGCTGTCAGGGCGCAGGGCGTCCCCTGCCGCGTCAGCCCAAGGCCTTGCTGTCGGCGCCCAGGGTATTCCACCGCGCGACGGGGCGACGGGGGAATCGGTGCGCGGAGCATCGAGTACCAGCGTGCGAATCGCCACCGACAGGCAGAATGGGCCGCCGGCCGCAGCGTGCCCAGGCGCCGCCGCCTCCAGCCAGCCGATTGCGCCGGTATATAAACCGCGCGGGGTACTTTCAAGCTGGCGGATCAATTGCATCGCGCTATGCTTAGGCGCGCCGGTAATCGAGCCGCATGGAAACAGCGCGCGCAATACGTCGGCGAAGCCGACGGCGGGCTTGAGCTGAGCCTCGACGCTGGAGGTCATTTGCCAGACCGTGGGATGGCCCTCGACCGAAAACAAGGCCGGCACTCGCACCGAACCGATCTGTGCAATCCGGCCCAGATCGTTGCGCAGCAAATCGACAATCATCAGATTTTCGGCACGATTCTTCGGGTCGCGAGCCAGCGCCAGACCGGCCTCGCGATCCGCCTGCGCGTCACGCAAACGCGGTGCCGTGCCCTTCATCGGACGCGCTGAAAGATGACCCGGACGGCCCGGCAAGTCATGATGATCGAGAAACAATTCGGGGGAACACGACAACACCCAGCGCCCGTCCGGCAGTGCAATCAAGGCGCCGAAGCTGACGGGCTGGCGCGCGCGCAAACGCCGGTACAAGGCGATCGGCGAGCCGTAGACGTCAAAATCAAGACGGAAGGTGTAATTGATTTGGTATGCATCGCCGGCCTGCAGCGCCGCATGAACGCCGGCGATGGCGCTTTCGAACTCGGCGCGCGTGACGCTGGCGCCAAGGTCCATCACACCGGCATTGCCGGGAGGTGCGACGGTAAGCGACGCGGCAGCGGTTGGATCGGGTTCCGGCGGCACCTGACCGACTTCCCGTGCCGCCAGCCAAATCTCAACCTGCTCGGCCGAGAGCTGTTGCAACTGGCGGAACATCAGGTAGCGCAAGGCCGGAGGGTGATCCGGCAGCGGCGTCAAGTCTGCGGCCAAGGACGCCAATCCCGCCAGCGCCGTGCCCCACTCATAGTCGGCCAGCACCACGGCATGCAGCCCGTTCTGCAAATCGGCTTCAACCGCGGCACACACCTGATCCAGTTGTGCCACATCAAGGCATATGTACTCGCCCACCAAGTCTGTATACAAGCGGCTTGGTGTAGCCGGCCTACCCTTGACTCCGACCGGGGCGCCGCTATCGTCCAACAAAGCAAACGCCGCGCAGCAAGTCCCTTTTGGGGGCGCCGCGCAGCAAGTCCCCTCGCCCTCCGATCCCGCAAGGGACTTCGGCATGTCAGTCAAAGAAGCTCTTGACCCGGTCGAACCAGCCCTTGCTTTGCGGACTGTGACGCGAACCGCCTTCCGTCAACGAGGCGTCGAACTGCTTCAACAGGTCACGTTGCGTATCGGTCAGTTTGACCGGCGTCTCGACCATCACATGCACATAAAGGTCGCCCTGAATTGCCGAGCGCACACCCTTGATGCCCTTGCCGCGCAAGCGGAAGGTTTTACCCGACTGGGTGCCTTCCGGGACTTCGAAACTGCCTTTGCCGGCCAGCGTCGGCACTTCGATTTCGCCGCCCAAGGCCGCGATGGCGAAACTGATCGGCATCTGGCAATGTAAATCGTCGCCGTCGCGCTCGAATACCGTATGCGCCTTGATGTGAATCTCGACATACAAGTCGCCCGGCGGGCCGCCGTTCAGGCCAGGTTCGCCATTGCCGCTGGAACGGATGCGCATGCCGTCGTCGATCCCGGCCGGTACTTTGACTTCCAGGGTCTTGGTCTTTTTGATCTTGCCCGCGCCATGACATGCGGTGCAGGGTTCAGGGATGTAGGTGCCCGACCCGTGGCATTTGGGGCAGGTTTGCTGAATGCTGAAAAAACCTTGGGACATCCGCACCGCGCCCTGGCCCGCACAGGTCGGGCAGGTCGCGGCTTTGGTGCCGGGCTTGGCACCCGAGCCTGAGCATACTTCGCAACCTTCCCAGCTCGGCACGCGAATCTGGGTTTCGTAACCGTGCGCCGCCTGCTCCAGCGTGATTTCCATGCTGTAACGCAAGTCGGCACCGCGATACACCTGCGCCCCGCCACGGCCGCCGCCTGCGCGCCCGCCTGCCTGTCCGCCGCCCGCCATACCCGCGCCGAAAATATCGCCAAAGATGTCGCCGAAGGCTTCGGCAAAGCCGCCGAAGCCCTGACCGCCCGCGCCGCTCATATTCGGGTCGACGCCCGCATGGCCATATTGGTCGTAAGCCGCGCGCTTTTGCTGGTCGGACAGCATTTCATAAGCCTCTTTGGCCTCTTTGAAATGCTCTTCCGCATCCTTGCTGTCCGGATTGCGGTCCGGGTGGAATTTCATCGCGAGCTTGCGGTACGACTTCTTGATTTCTTCATCGCTCGCGTTGCGCGCAACACCCAGAACGTCGTAATAATCCCGTTTCGCCATATTGGTTCAGCGCCGCCAACCCGCTCGGGCCGGCAGCTCCTTGTTATCCGATCATGGGTCTAAGACCCGTACGGCGCACTATCAAAGTCAACAGATGCTGCGCCGGCTAAAAATAAATGTGCCCGGCGGGCCATCTGCACGAGGTAGACGGATACGCCAGGCTTTTACTCACCGCTTTTACTCACTTGGCATCCTGCGATGACCAAGCTTGTCCCGTCGGATGAAAACCGGCATGGGCCGCTTTTCATCCGCATAGGACTTAGTCCTTCTTCACTTCGGTGAACTCGGCGTCGACCACGTCTTCCGCGTGACCGGCACTCTTTTCACCGTTACCGGCCGACGCTCCGCCCGCACCGGCAGCGGCTTCCGCACCTTGCTTGGCTTGCATGTCGGCGTACATCTTTTCACCGAGTTTTTGCGCTGCCGTGCTCAATGCTTCAGCCTTGACGTCGATCGCAGCCTTGTCGGTGCCTGCCAACGATTCTTGCAGGTCCTTGATGGCAGCTTCGATCGCGGTTTTTTCCGCAGCTTCGAGTTTGTCGCCGTACTCGGTCAGCGCCTTTTGCGTGCTGTGGACCAGCGATTCGCCATGGTTGCGCGATTCGACCAGTTCACGCAGTTTGTTGTCTTCTTCCGCGTTCAGTTCGGCGTCTTTCACCATTTGATCGATCTCGGCCTCGGACAAACCCGAGTTGGCCTTGATGGTGATCTTGTTTTCCTTGCCGGTCGCCTTGTCTTTGGCACCTACGTGCAAAATCCCGTTGGCGTCGATATCGAAGGTCACTTCGATTTGCGGCACACCGCGCGGCGACGGCGGGATCCCTTCCAGGTTAAATTCGCCCAGCATCTTGTTACCGGCCGCCATTTCGCGTTCGCCCTGGAACACCTTGATGGTCACCGCGCCCTGATTGTCATCCGCAGTCGAATACACTTGCGCATGCTTGGTCGGGATGGTGGTGTTCTTCTTGATCATCTTGGTCATCACGCCACCCAGCGTTTCGATGCCCAACGACAACGGCGTCACGTCCAGCAGCAGCACGTCCTTGCGGTCACCCGACAGAACCTGGCCTTGAATCGCGGCGCCCACGGCCACAGCTTCGTCCGGATTCACGTCGCGACGCGGTTCCTGACCGAAGAATTCTTTAACCTTTTCCTGCACCATCGGCATGCGCGACATACCGCCGACCAGAATCACGTCGTCGATCTCGCCCACTTTCACGCCTGCATCGCGAATCGCAATGCGGCACGGTTCCATGGTGCGCTCGACCAGTTCTTCAACCAGGGCTTCGAGCTTGGCACGGGTGATCTTCAGGTTCAAATGCTTCGGACCGCTGGCATCCGCCGTCACGTACGGCAAGTTGATTTCAGTGGTTTGCGTGCTCGACAGTTCGATCTTGGCTTTTTCAGCCGCTTCTTTCAGGCGTTGCAGGGCCAGCACATCTTTCGACAGATCGACGCCTTGGTCTTTCTTGAACTCGGCAATGATGTACTCGATGATGCGCTGGTCGAAATCTTCGCCGCCCAGGAAGGTATCGCCATTGGTGGCCAGCACTTCGAATTGCTTTTCGCCGTCGACATCGGCGATTTCAATAATCGATACGTCGAAGGTGCCGCCGCCCAGATCGTACACGGCGATCTTGCGATCACCCTTTTCGGTCTTGTCGAGGCCAAACGCGAGCGCCGCGGCGGTCGGTTCGTTGATAATCCGTTTGACTTCCAGGCCTGCGATACGGCCGGCGTCCTTGGTTGCCTGACGTTGCGCGTCGTTGAAATAAGCCGGGACCGTGATCACGGCTTCGGTCACCGCTTCGCCCAGGTAATCCTCGGCGGTCTTTTTCATCTTGCGCAGGATTTCCGCGGAAATTTGCGGCGGCGCCAATTTTTGCTCGCGCACGCTGATCCATGCGTCGCCGTTGTCGGCGCGGCTGATGGTGTAGGGCATCAGCGCGATGTCTTTCTGCACTTCTTTTTCTTCGAAGCGGCGGCCGATCAGGCGCTTCACGGCATACAGCGTGTTGCGCGGATTGGTCACGGCTTGGCGTTTGGCCGGAGCGCCGACCAGAATTTCGCCGTCTTCCATGTAAGCGATGATGGACGGAGTCGTACGAGCGCCTTCCGCATTTTCGATTACACGAACTTGATTACCTTCCATGATCGCGACACACGAATTGGTCGTGCCGAGGTCAATCCCGATGATTCTACCCATTTTAAATCTCCTGACTTTTTGATCGTCGCCGAGTCGCCACTTGGTTATGGCATCGGCGCCGGAGTGTGCTTAACCATGACTGAACCGCTAACCTGCGCTGCTTTGAATCCGCCGTGGAACTCTGCATCAGCGCCCGGCGTACAGCGGTTCAATTGCAATCGATAAAACCATGCCTCTAACATGGGTGCTGCTTTTCGCTTTTCAAGGCCTTAATGCGTTAATTAAATCGTTTTTTATGCCGCTTTCGCGCATTAGGCCCGGTATCGACTTATTTGGCTTGCGACACCGTCACCAAGGCCGGCCGCAGCACCCGGTCGGCGATCAAAAAGCCTTTCTGCAACACGGCTACCACCGTATTCGCTTCCTGCTCGGCCGGGACCATCGAAATCGCCTGATGGCGATGCGGGTCGAATTTCTCGCCCACCGGGTTGATTGCGACTACCCGGCCTTTTTCCAGGGCTGCCGTGAGTTGACGCAAGGTCAGCGCCACCCCTTCCTTGACCTTGGCCATATCGCCTGAGGCATCGGCCAAGGCCGCTTCCAGGCTGTCGATCACAGGCAGCAGGTGTTCGGCAAAACTTTCGATGGCGAATTTATGCGCTTTCGACACGTCTTCCTGGGCCCGGCGGCGCATATTCTCGGTTTCGGCCTTGGCTCGCAAAAAATCTTCCTGAGCCGCCACCACGCGGGCTTCCGCGTCGGCAAGCGCGGCCTGGAGCCCAGCGAAGGTATCGACGTTGGCAGCGTCCGCGCCGGCGGTATCCGCGCTGGAGTCCAGATCCTGGGCCGGGTTCGGGTTAGCTTGCGTTTCTTCCATGATGTCTGGGTTCCTGAAGATCAAAAAACAACCGGTCCGCCGCTCTCGGCGAGTCCGATATGATTAAAAAATAGGGAATTAAAAAGAGGGATCTGTTTATCCCCCCATACCGATTTGCGGCGACGCAACAACCTGCCGTCACACGAAAGGTTCTGCAATATTTGTAGTTATGGTGGCAGTGCCGCGGATTTCAAGGCTCGCACCTTACACCAGCGCTATTTTTTTAGCTTTTTTCACCTTTCGGCAATGCCTCGTTACATTAATTTAGGGCCACCGTGCAGATTCATATTGAGGGTAAATACTTAACCGCCTACACTTAATATCAATGGCGATGCGCTCTGCACTCCGCCCACAACCCGCTTACCCGTCAAGGATGTACCGTGAAATTGACCTTTGCCGTTGCCTTGGTCGGATTGGTACTGATCGCGGGCACCACCACGATCTGTATGTCCGGCGCCGTCACCGAACGCACCACGGAATATGGATTTGCGCGCGCCATCGTCAGCCACTGGCTAGGTTCGAGTTCGGCAACCTGCCGCTAACCTCAAGCCCGGCTGCGACTTCCTAGTCGCGCAATTTACCGATAATGCGGCGATCGCGTTTGGTCGGCCGCCCATGTAAAGCGGCGGCGGGCTCGCGAAACAATTTGCGCCGGGCCAGTTCTTCCTCCCTGATGCGCCGGCTGTCATCGGTTTCGCGGTACAAAGACTGGGCCACGCTGGCCGGTCCACGCACTTCGCACAGGCCCAGCACCTCGATTTCCCACACCAGCCGCTCCACTTCGATTCGCACCAGGTCGCCGACCCGCACTTCGCGGGACGGTTTAAGCGTATCGCCGTTGAGGTGGACGCGGCCCAGATTCACCGCATCGGTAGCCAGCGTGCGGGTTTTGAAAAACCGCGCCGCCCATAACCATTTATCGATACGCAGGCGGGCGGTGCTATCGCTGGCAATCGCATAATGCATGGCGGTTTACCGGTCCATAGAGAATAAAGAGGTAATTCAGGTCCCGCGGGCAACTCAGGCCGCCGCGACGACAGCGGGCGCGGCCAATACCGGCCAACCCTGCAAATTCGCCGCGACCAGCTCGCCCAGCCCTTTGATCCAGGCCGGTGCGGCATTGAGGCAGGGAATTGCATGATATTCCTGACCGCCCGCCGCCAGAAACGCATCCCGCCCTTCCATCCCGATTTCCTCGATGGTTTCCAGGCAATCGGCGGTAAACCCCGGGCAAAATACGTCCACCCGGCGAATTCCGGCCGCGCCCAATTCCGCCAAAGTCGGCGCGGTATAGGGCTGAAGCCACTGAGCCGGGCCAAAACGCGATTGGAAAGTCACCCGGCATTCAAGCGGAGTCAGCCCCAGCGCCTGCGTCAACAAGGCACCGGTCTGCTGGCACTGGTCGTGATAGGGGTCGCCGAGATCCAGGGAGCGCTTGGGAATGCCGTGAAAACTCAACAGGATGCGCTCGCCCGCGGCGAAATCCGGAGTCCCGTGAGCGGCCCAATAACCGCGCACCTGTTCGGCCAGCGCCTGGATATAACCGGCATCGTCGTGATATTGCTTGATCAGCCGCAATTCGGGCTGATTGCGCATGCGTTTCAAGCTATCGAAGGTAGCATCGAAGACGGTGGCGGTGGTCGAGGCGGAATACTGGGGGTACATCGGCACCACCAAAATCTTGTCGACCCCGGCATGCTTGAATTGGTCCAACATCGAGGCGAGGCCCGGAGTGCCATAACGCATCGCGTAATCGACCACCACTTGATACCCGTTCGACAGCAGCAATTGCCGCAGTTGCGTGGTTTGCGCCTGGGTATAGACACGTAGCGGCGAACCTTCAGGGGTCCAGACCGCGGCATATTTTTTGGCCGAGGCCCGCGATCGGAACGGCAAGATAAACAAACGCAGGATAACCTGCCAGACCACAGCCGGAATTTCGACCACACGCGGGTCGGACAGGAATTGGGCGAGGTAGCGGCGCACGGCGGCGGGGGTCGGCGCATCGGGCGTACCGAGATTCACCAATAACACACCGACACGGGGCGCAGCGGAAACCTGCGGGGGTAATTCACGAGCAAAACGCATGGCGGCCTGGAACAGGAAGACTTGATGTTGTGAACTTAATGTTGTGAAAGCGCGTGCGACAGCAGCCGGGCGGTAATATCGACGATCGGAATCACGCGGTTATAGGCCATCCGGGTTGGGCCGATCACCCCCAAAGTACCGACAATCTGGCCGTCCACCTTATACGGGGCGGTCACTACGCTCATTTCTTCGATCGGCACCAGGGTCGATTCGCCGCCGATAAAGATCTGCACCCCTTGCGCATGACTGGACACGTCAAGCAATTGCAACAGGCTGGTTTTCTGGTCGAACACATCGAATAATTTACGCAGCCGCCCCATATTGGACGACAGGTCGGCAACTTCAAGCAAATTGCGTTCGCCCGAAATCAGCACCGTTTCACCGGTATCGGTGTCGTCCGTGCTGGCCACCACCGCGGCATGCATCAATTGCGTCATATCGCCGCGCAAGGCATTGATTTCGGCCAGCAGGCGCTTGCGCACATCATCGAAGGACAGCCCGGCGTAATGGGCATTGATATAGTTTGAGGCTTCGATCAGTTGCGACGAGCTGTATTCGCGCTGGGTTGCCATGATGCGGTTTTGCACGTCGCCTTCCGGCGTGACGATAATCAACAAGATGCGGCTTTCCGACAAACGCATGAATTCGATTTGCTTGAACACATGGCTGCGGCGCGGCGTCAGGACCACGCCGGCGAATTGCGACAGACTCGACAACACGCTGGCGGCAGCGGCCACCAGCTTTTGCGGTTCGCCCGGCTGCAATTGACGGGCCACGTTACGTTCGACCTGCTCCGCATCGAGCACCGGCTGTACCGTCAACATGGTGTCGACAAACAAACGGTAGCCGCGCGGCGTCGGAATCCGCCCCGCCGAGGTATGCGGGCTCGCCACCAAGCCCATCTCTTCGAGATCGGACATGACGTTGCGGATCGTCGCCGGGCTCAGTTCGAGACCGGAATATTTCGACAAAGTCCGCGAGCCGACAGGTTGACCTTCCGCGATATAGCGTTCGATCAGAGTCTTCAGCAGGGTCTGGGCACGAGGATCTAACATGCTAAGCCGGAGTAGTCGAAGTGATTCATAGCCTTGACAAACCAGGGTTGGCGCCGACTGTATGGGGCGCAATCAGGGAGCGCAGGCACTAGGGACCTATTCTACCGAGAAATCCGCGCCAAGCTGGTGTGGATTCGCGCAAGCATAGTCCGGCAACGGGTTAAGCCCGAATTTACCGCGTTTTGTACCTAAAATGCCAAAACCGGCCAAACGGCGGATGCACCGCCCGATCCCGGTGCATCAAACGTGCTAGCGATGATGCACGCCGGCGTCGCGTCCAGCCTCGCAGACTAAGTCTATCGGCCAATTTTTTTAAAAATCGCCGGAACCGGCCCGGATTAGGCGACGTGCGGATTCTTTAATCGGGCCAGCTATGGTGTAATGCGGAGCATGGAAACAGGCACTCACTTCAAAACGGTAGCGCTAATCGGCCGTTACAACACGCCGGGCGTGCGCGACCCGCTGCTCACGCTCGCCGCGTGTATCGCCAAGCGCGGCTTCGACGTGGTATTCGAGGCGGAAACCGCCTTGGGCATCGGCTCGACCGACTATCCGGCACTCACCCCGGTGGAAATCGGCGAACGCGCCGATGTTGCGGTGGTCCTGGGCGGCGACGGCACCATGCTCGGCATCGGCCGGCAGTTAGCGCCCTACAACACCCCGTTGATCGGGATCAACCACGGGCGGCTGGGCTTTATTACCGATATCCCGATCAGCGAAATGCAACATCTGGTACCGGCGATGCTGGCCGGCAGCTTCGAACGCGAAGAGCGTACCCTGCTCGAAGCGCGCATTGTCCGCGGCGGCCAACCCATTTATGCCGCGCTGGCCTTGAACGATGTAGTAGTCAACCGCAGCGGTTTTTCCGGCATGGTCGAACTGCGAGTCCGGGTCGACGGCCGCTTTATGTACAACCAGCGCTCGGACGGACTGATTGTCGCCACCCCCACCGGCTCAACCGCGTACGCACTGTCATCGCAGGGGCCTATACTGCATCCGCAAATGAAGGGATTTGTGTTGGTGCCGATCGCGCCGCATTCGCTGTCGAATCGGCCTATCGTGCTGCCTGAAGACTCCCATTGCAGCATCCAGGTGGTCAGCGGGCGCGATGTGAACGTCAATTTCGACATGCAGTCGTTCACCTCCGTCGAGCTGGGCGACACCATCGAGGTCCAGCGCTCGCGTTATACCGTGCCGTTCCTGCACCCGGTCGGCTATAGTTATTTCGCCACGCTGCGCAACAAGATGCATTGGAACGAACACCCGTCCCATGAGGACGACGCCCTCTGAATCGCACCGTCCAGGCGGCACGATCTCGGGGACCCGGCTGTGGCGTCGATACGCGACCCGTCATCCGCGCCGTGACCGCGCGGTTACGTCGTGGTTACCCGTCAACCCATTTCGGCCGCGAGCCTATTTCCGCAGAAGATGCTACGACACCTCTCGATTCGCGACTTCGTTATCGTCGCCGCACTGGATATCGAATTTGACGCCGGGTTCTCGGTGTTCTCGGGCGAAACAGGTGCCGGCAAGTCGATCCTCGTCGATGCGCTGGCGCTGACTTTAGGCGCACGCGCCGACGCCGGCGGCGTGGTGCGTACCGGTCAGCAACGCGCCGACATCACCGCCGAATTCGCCACCTCCGCCCAAACCGAACACTGGCTGGCCGAGCAAGCACTTGATGGCGGCGCAGCCGATCACGGCAGCGTGCTGCTGCGCCGCGCGATCGATGCCGGCGGCCGCTCGCGGGCGTTTATCAACGGCATGCCGGCGACCCTGACCCAATTGCGCGAGATCGGCGAAATGCTGGTCGATATTCACGGCCAGCACGCCCATCAGTTGCTGATGCGTGCCGATGCCCAACGCGATTTGTTCGACACCCATTCCGGCTTGAGTGCCACCTCAGCCGCTGTCGCACTTGCCTGGCGCGTCTGGCGCGAGGCGAGCGCCGCCACCCAGGCAGCGCACAGCCGCGAGCGCGAACTGCAACTTGAGCGTGAACGCCTGGCCTGGCAGTTATCCGAACTCGACAAACTCGCCCCGCAAGCCGGGGAATGGGAAGAGATCAATGCCGAGCACCGCCGCTTGTCGCATGCGGCGAGTTTGATCGACGGCGTGCAGGCTTCGCTGGATGTCTTGACCGAAACCGATGGCGCGGTGATCGAGCAAGTCTCGGCCGTGATCACCCGCCTGCGATCCTTGGCCGACATCGACCAGGGCCTCGCCGATGTGCTGGCGGCATTGGAACCGGCGGAAATCCAGTTACAGGAAGCCGCGTATTCGCTGTCGCATTACGTGCAAAAACTCGATCTCGACCCGGCCCGTCTGAGTGCCGTCGAAGCCCGCCTGGACGCTCTGCATTCAACCGCACGCAAATTCCGCCTGCAAGCCGAGTCTTTACCCGCCGAACTTGAGGCGCGGCATCAACAACTCGCAGCCCTCGATGCTGCGACCGACCTGGCGGCGCTGCAAGCCGCCGAGCAACGTGCCCAGGCCGAATACCTGAAACTGGCGCAGCAATTGTCGATCGCCCGTCACGGCGCTGCCCGCGCCTTGGGCTGCGCGGTCACAATCGGCATGCAGGAATTGGCCATGGCAGGCGGCAGCTTTGAAGTGGCCTTGGTGCCGCTGGAAGCGGGCGGCGCGCATGGTCTGGAGCAAGTCGAATTTCGGGTTGCCGGACATGCAGGGGTACCTCTGCGCCCGCTCGCCAAAACTGCTTCGGGCGGTGAACTTGCCCGCATCAGCCTGGCCTTGTCGGTGATCGCCAGCACCGCCAGTCCGACTCCGACACTGATTTTCGACGAAGTGGACAGCGGTATCGGCGGCGGTGTGGCTGAAGTCGTCGGGCGTTTGCTGCAACAACTGGGCCATAACCGCCAGGTGTTATGCGTAACCCATTTGCCGCAAGTCGCGGCCCGCGGCGATCAACACTACCGGGTCGCCAAGGCCACCCAGGATGACGGACAGACCGTGTCCAGCGTCACCCCGCTGGATAAACCGAACCGTGTCGAGGAAGTGGCGCGGATGCTGGGTGGGTTGGCGATTACGGCAACCACACGCAAACATGCGAAGGAAATGTTGAACGCTTGATGTTGTGACGGGCAGCGTTATCGAATCATAGAAAAAGATCAACGCGGACATGGAAACGCCGCGCGAGCCGCTTGGCGATTTCTTTACTGATTGACCGCTTGCCATTGAGTATGTCGGAGATACGACTTTGCGGGGCACAGTCACTCAAACTATCTTGCTTGAGGCCGTGCTGCTCCATCAGGAAACGCAGGACTTCGCGCGGTGGTGCATCAGGAATGACGAAATGCTCATCTTCGTAGGCTTTCGCCTGATCCGCGAGATAGTCCAGCACATCCATCAGAGGATGATTTTCATTGTCGCCCACTTCATCAAGTAGAGCCTCAATTGTGGCGCGAGCCTGAGCATAATCCTCCTGGGTACGAACGGAGGTCACGCCCATGAGTTGCTTGAACGGAATCCATGCCTGGAGAATGGCTTTCGGGTCCGCTACTATTTTGACTGCGTATCCCATCATTTCCTTCGTTTCCAATCACCGCGATCATATTCTGAGTGGGTCAGTATCCCGCGAATGAATACCTTATGCCGGTTATAGTGGATCGAGGCAATCAACCGGTACTTATTGCCCCCAATATTAAACACCGTCAAACCGTCAACGTAATCGGCACTGGCAAACGTCGCTCTCAGGTGATTGAAATCAGCAAAAAACTCGCTTCCCATTGTGCGATACCAAGCCGCCAAAGGACCTTCAGCGTCTGGGTGTTTTGCCCAGAACTCAATGAGTACGGGCTTGGCGATCACATGCATAGGCTATTTTATACCTAAATGGTATATTTCTCAAATTGAGATCGGTATGGAAACGGAACTGCAGGCACTGAGACAGGAAATCCCCGAAGCGAAGGGAGTCATGTCAGCGATGTTGGGCTACAGCAGATCAATACGAATGCCTGGAGGGTTACAACACATAGGCTCTATATTTCGTTAATTGCAACATCCATAAAGCTATAGTGAGCCTCGGCTTGCCACCTGACTCACTCACCAAATCGGCCGCAGCAGTTGCCAAGCACAGCGCAACCACCGCGGCCTTTCCGGTACCGCCGACTACCCCCAAGCAATATCATCCATCACGGCAAAAAATTAATCGCAGCGGCCGGCTTAAATAAGACCTGTCTTAGCCTTGAGCAGGCTCGGGCTTGATCTTCAAGACAATACCGCAAAAGTCCGGCCCCATAACGCCAGCACCGCAGCCCGTTCCGCCGTCATGCTGGCCGGGTCGACGCGCGCCGCTTCGACTCCATCCAGGCGCATTTTATGTTGCAGTTTGCGGTATATGCGGTAGACATTGCCGACCTGTTCGGCTTGGTCGGCAGCAATCAGTCCCAATTGCGCCAGATCGCGCAACAAGCTGATATTGCCCGCATTGCGCAGCAAGGCCGGGTGCGTCGAGGCATGCAGCAAGATCAGGTATTGCACGGTGAATTCGATATCGACCATGCCGCCGCGATCATGCTTTAAATCGAACAAAGCGCTGCGATTCGGATGGCCTTCGGCCACCCGGGTACGCATCGCGATAATTTCGGCCGCCAGCGATGCCGCGTCGCGCGGCAAGGCCAGCACCCGGGTGCGGATCGCCTCAAACGCGGTGCCGATGGCCGGATCGCCCGCGCTATAGCGAGCTCGCGATAAGGCCTGGTGTTCCCAGACCCAGGCGGTGTTGGCGGCATCGCCTTCACGCAATTGGTAGGCACGAAACGCATCGAGCGAGGTGACCATCAGGCCCGAGGCGCCGTTGGGCCGCAAGCGCAGATCGATATCGAACAAGGTGCCGGCGCCGGTGGCGGTGGTAAGCCACATCACCAGACGGCGCGCAAAGTTCGCATAGATTTCCGCTGCGTCCTCGGCGTCGTCATATAAGAAGATGATGTCCAGATCGGAGGCGTAACCGAGTTCTTTGCCGCCCAATTTACCGTAAGCAATCACGGCAAATTGCGGCACCTCGCGATGCCGGCGCGGCAAGGTTTTCCACACCGCTTCCAGCGTCACATCGAGCACCGCGTCGGCCAGCTCGGAGAGGCGGTCGCTGATCACTTCAACCGTCAAATGTCCGGCCAGGTCCAGTAATAGAATGCGAAAAACCTCGGCGTGATGCGCGTGGCGCAGCAGATCCATTTGCTGCTCGACCCCGTCGGCCGCGGCAATTCGTTTGCGCAGCAGGAGTTTGAAGGCATCCCAGTCGAATGGAGTGGCGAGCGCTTCGTCGTCAAGCAGTTCGTCGAGCAATTGCGGATGGCTGTTCAGATAACCGGCGGCCCAGCGCGAACCGCCCAACACCTCCAGCACCCGCTCCAGGGCGGCAGGATATTCGGACAACAACGCCAGGTAAGCACCGCGCCGGCTGATCGCTTCGAGCAAGTCGAGAAACCGCGTCAGCATCGCATCGGGCTTAAGCGGCAACACCCCCGTGCCGGGCTGACCGCAGCGCGAGGCGCTCAGCAGAGCGCGCTGCACCAAGGCGTTAAAACGTTGTTTGCTGATGGCGGGCAAGCCTTGATAGCGGCTGGACATGCGCGTCGCGCGCAGGCGCTCGCGCAACGCGACCGGGTCGGCGATACCCAGTTGCGTGAGTTGTGCATCAAGCCGGGCATTAAACTCATCGCGCGCCTCGTCGGCATCGTGATGGTCACGCTCATCGCGCTCAAGATCGCTGCCGGCGGCGGTGTCGGAGGGTGGACCATCCGCATCGGCCAATGCATCGCACCAGATCCAGCTCAGGTCCTCAAGTTCGACGCCATTCGTTTCGACGGCCGAGGCCGATTCGATTTTATCGGCGAAAATCTGATCGAACTCCTGTTCGACACAGGCCCGATGCCGGTCGAGCACGCTTTGAAACGCGGCGTAATCGGCAAAGCCCAGCGAACGGGCCAAGCTCGCCCGCACCTGCGGATCGACCGGTAAGGCATGAGTCTGCGCGTCATCGATATATTGCAGACGATGTTCGACCTGGCGCAAAAACCGGTAGGCCTGTGCCAATTGTTCGCACACCGATTGCGCCAGCAAGCCGCGTGAGGCGGCCAGTTGCAGCACTTGCAAGGTGGGCCGAATGCGAAACGCCGCGTCCTGGCCGCCGCGGATCAACTGGAACACTTGCGCACTAAACTCGATTTCACGGATTCCGCCGCGACCGAGCTTCACGTCGTCGGCTTTTTCCGGCCGCATCAGCGCCCGCCGCGCAGCTTCCTGCCGGATCTGCTGGTGCAGCGAACGAATCGCCCCGATCACGCCATAATCGAGGTAACGGCGATAGACAAAGGGCTTGACCCGCGCCTCAAGCTGAGCCGCCAGCCTGAGTGCGGCGGGACTGTCCAGCTCCGACACCAGCCGGCCTTTGATCCAGGCATAACGTTCCCACTCGCGCCCTTGCACATAGAAATATTCTTCCAGCATGCCGATGCTGCAGACCAGCGGCCCGGAGTCGCCGTTCGGCCGCAAACGCATATCCACCCGGAACACATACCCGTCGGCGGTGATCTCAGCCAAAGCACCGATCAGGCGGCGCCCCAGCCGCGAAAAATATTCCTGGTTCGAAATCGCCGCACGCAACCCGCCCGCCGTCTCGCCATCGTCCTCATAGACCAGGATCAGGTCGATATCGGAAGAGACATTCAGCTCGCGCCCGCCCAGCTTACCCATGCCCACCACGCCCAGCGTCGCCCGCAGCGCCGGTGTGCCGTCGTCGGGCTGAACTTGCGGCGCACCGAACAGGGCTTCGAGTTCCGCCGACAGAGGCGCCAGTGCGCGTTGTATGGACAGTTCGGCCAGGTCGCTCATCGCCGCCGTGACTTCGGCGACATCGGCCGCGCCCCGCAGGTCGCGCTCCATCAGCGTGCAAAAAACTTCGATGCGCAACTGCCGCAAGGCCCGGCGCAAATCGTCCTCCGGCATGGCCGGCGCATCCTGCGGCAGCCCCAATTCGGCCAGGCGGCGTGCCATCCAGTCACGCGTTACGGGCGCCGCCGCCAGTTGCACGATGCCGGCCTGCAACTCCGGACGAGCCTGGAACTGGCGGCTCGCGTAACGTGAATAGGCGGAACTCAAAGCAGCGATATCGGTCATTTAAGCTAGTTCTATTTAAGCGGCGGAGAAATCGAGGTGCGCGGATCGATCGGGCGACACCCGTCGAGGCACGATAAAAATGCCGCCGGGACAGCCCCGGCGGCTAAAATCCGGCCTTGCCTGAAAGGTAAATATAGCCTCGCCGGCATCCTCCTTCAATTAGGTCATTTAGATATACCGCCAAGCTGGAGTCCGTCCATACTGCAAGCAATCTGGTTCGACCCCATCAGAGTACCATTTGGCGCAATCACGGCCTGTGTTACATTCGCTTGTCCCGTAAGCAAACTAATACCGTCCGCAAAAGCCATGCAGCATGCCTGATCGACTGGACCCGTCGGACCCGGCCGAGATTCGCCACGAGCATCCGGAGCGGAATGACCTGATTAAATCGGGCTCTGAAACATCCTCTGAGAACGTATCTCAGGTGCTGTGGCGCGTCTTCAGTATGCGGTTTCTGCGCGGTGCGCTCACCGCGGTGATTGTGCTCGCGCTGATATTGTATTTCGGCGTGGCGGCTACCGCGCTGGCACTGCGCTTCGTGGTGATGCCGCGCATCGATTCGTTCCGGCCCAACATCGAGGCCGCGGCATCCGAGGCGCTGGGGGCCCAAGTATCGATTGTCGCGCTCTCGGCACATTGGCAAGGTTTGTCGCCCGACATCGAAATCTTCGGCCTGACCGTGCGCAATACCCACGGCACAGTCGCGCTGTCGGTGCCGCATGCCAGTGCCGTCGCTGCCTGGCGCTCATTGGTGCGCTTCAAACCCCTGCTGACCAGTCTGCAAATCGAACATCCCGATGTGCTGGCGATCCGTCATGCCGACGGCACTTTCGAAATAGCGGGGGTGCCGCTCAAAATCGGCGGCGGCAATAAAAATCAGTTGGCGCATTGGCTGTTCACCCAAGATGTCATCGTTCTGCGCGGCGGGACCTTGCACTGGCAGGACGAAACCCGCTCGGCACCCAATCTCACGGTGCACAACATCAAGCTGGCGGTATTCAATTTTGGCCATGCACATCGAGTCGGGATACAAGCCGACGGAGACGGTATGGTGCTGCGCGGCCCGCTGGACTTCCGCGCCAATTTCCGCAACGGTGTGCTGGCCGACCCCGGCGCGGCCGATGGTTGGCTCGGACGCGCCTACCTGAAAACCGGCGCGCTCGATCTGCCCAGCCTGAGCAATTACCTCAACTTGCCGATCGAAGCCGTGCAAGGACAAGTCAGCGGATCGGCCACTTTCGCCTTTGCGCAGATGAAACTCACCTCGGTGCAAGGCGAGCTGTCCGGCAATTCGCTGTTGCTGCGCGCCAATCCCCAATTGCCGCTGATCGATTCGCCCTCGGCGTCGCTGCACTTCGATTTGCGGCACAACGACAATGTCTATCAATTGGGAGTGCGCAATCTGTCGATGACACTCGCCGATGAAACCCCGCTGTCGGACGGCACACCGGTCGACCGCCTGCTGACGGTGAACCAGTTCGATGCGGTGTATAAAAACCCGATTACCGGCCATGGACAAATCTTCAGTATCAAAGGCGATTTGGCCGATGTCGGTTTGCTGGCCAGCTTGTCGCGCAAATTACCGTTGCCGCGCAGCTTGATCGATCAACTGACCACCTTCGACCCACGCGGTGTGATTCGCAATTACACGGTTGCCTGGGAGCGTGCGGCGCCGTCCGCCGGGGCCCCCTCCAGTGCCGCAGTTGCCGGCGATAGCGAAGCGAACGGCAATGCGCCGGTGATCCATTTTCAACTCAAGGCGGCACTGGACAACCTCAGCATTGCACCGCAAATGCCGCCCGCGGGCTTGACCTCACAAGGCCACAAACGTGTCGGACTGCCGGGTTTTGACAATCTGAGCGGGGTCCTCGAAACCACCGAAAAAAAGGGTACGCTGACCCTGGACTCACACCACTCGGCAGTCACTATCCCGGGTCTGCTGGACGCGCCGCAAATCGATTTCGATGCACTGAGCGGCCATATCAATTGGGTGATCGGGCAAAATTCGGGGCATAGCTCGGGGCAAAACGGCACGCAACGCACGATTGCCGTTCACGTCGCCGACCTGGCGCTGGACAATGCCGATCTCTCGGCCACCACGCAAGTCGACTACGCCAACGACGGCACCGGGCGCGGCACGCTGGACCTGCTCTCGCACATCGATCAGATGAATCTCACGGCGGTAGCGCGTTACCTGCCCAGCAGCCTGAATCAGGATTTGCGGGATTATCTCGGTCATGCACTGCGCAGTGGCACGGCGCATGACGCCACGATCCAAGTACAAGGTAAGCTGGAAGATTTCCCCTTCTCGCGCAAAGATAAGCCGGGCATCTTTCATATCGTCGCGCCTTTCATCGACGGCAGCTTCGACCCCACACCAGTGCCGGCGGTACTCATGGGCAACGGTCGCGCTCAGCAATGGCCGCCGCTGGAGCAAATCAGCGGGACATTCGAATTGAACCGCGAAAAGCTCGACGTGACGGTAGCCGATGCGCGCTATAAAAACGTGATGCTGACCAACGTGCGCGCCCACATCGACGATCTGTCCACGCCGAATAATCCGCTGATTGTGGCGGGCGGCGGCGAAGGACCGGTAGGCGATCTACTCGCTTACATCGATGCCAGCCCGGTCTCGTTCTGGACCGGCCATATCGTTGACAAGTTGAATGGACGCGGCCCCGCCGCCTTGGCCCTCAGGCTTGAATTGCCACGGGAAAAAGGCGGCCAGACGCACGTGAGCGGCACCGTCGGTTTGCGCGGCGATACCCTGAACTACCCAGTGGGACCTGCTCTTAGCCAGACCACCGGGCAACTCCAGTTCACCGAACATAGTTTGACGCTGCAACGCATCACCGGTCAGTTCCTCGGCGACACCCTCAATGCCCAGGGCGGCATCAATCCGGACGGCACGATTGCCGCCACCGTCTCCGGCCGTCTCAATGCGGCAGTATTGCGTGGTGAACTGAGCCAGGACACGCTGGGCCGGCTCGCGGGCAAATTGTCCGGCACGGCCGCCTATTCGGTGAGTTTTCGCGCCGCCCACCCGGGCCTGCCCGAAATCACCGGCAACGCCGACTTGAGCGGGCTGGCCATCGACCTGCCCGCGCCGCTGGGCAAAGCGCAGGGTGCGGAAATGCCCTTGCGCTTCGAAATCCGTCCCCAGGGAATGGACAACAACCCGGGCGCCATGGGTGCCGAAGCGACCAACACCACCCACGTCAAAGGCACTTTTATCCCGCTGCCGGTCAAACCTCCGCTGACCCAAATCGAAGCGCAGATTGGGCCGGTGTCGCTGGCCTATCTAGTGCACGCCGGGGACAATGCCGACATGCGGCCCAGCGAGCCCGCCACCTGGGCCGCGCCCGTGGTGGTAAAAGGCGCGATCGGGATCAATCGGCCGGCGGTGATGCCCGCCCACGGTGTCATTGCGGCGGTCACCTTGAATACACTCGACCTCGACGCATGGCGCACGGCGCTGGCGCAATTGTTTCCGGCAGCGCCCGCGGTTCCGCTGGCCAAAACCGCCGGCAGCGATACGGTTAATAGCACCGCCGCTGGCCCGACCGGTAGTCCAGCCAGCGGCCCGGGGAATACCATGGCGGATTTTTTGCCGACCCAGCTTAAAGCCCATATAAGCAGCCTGGATCTGCTCGCCCGCACTTGGGACAATGTCAACCTGGAAGGTTCGCATCTGAGCGACGCATGGCAGGCGGAAATAAGCTCGGACCAGCTCGCCGGCCGTCTCGCCTGGCACCCGCAAAGTACGCTGAGTGCCGCGGGCGCATTCGAAGCGCACCTGTCCAAACTGGTGATTCCACCGCAGCATGAAGGCACGCCGTTGATGCAAACCCTGCGCACCCAACCGCATCTGTTGCCGGCGGTCGATGTGGTGATCGACGATTTCACCGCCTCCAATCATGCAATCGGCAAATTCGAATTGCAGGCCCGCAATCTGCAACGCGATGGGGTCCCGGTGTGGCAAATCGACCAGCTCAAAATCAGCAATCCGGCCGCCAAGCTCAGCGCCACCGGCAACTGGCGGCTGGCGGCTGGCGAGCCGGCCCCGGATGCACCCGGCACGCCGGAGCCGGGGAGCCGCCCCAGCGCAGCACAAGCGACCGCGACCGATCCGCGACGCACCGAACTCGATTTCAAACTCGATATCAGCGACGGCGGCGCCCTGCTCAACCGGCTCGGTTTACCGCGCACACTGAAAGATGGCAAAGGCCTGCTGGCCGGTCACATCGACTGGCGCGGCAGCCCGGACACCATCGATGCGCCGACGCTGGCCGGCAATTTGTCGCTGGACTTGCGTCATGGTCAGATCCTCAAGGTCGACCCAGGTATCGGCAAACTGCTGGGAGTGCTCAGCCTGCAAAGCCTGGTGCGCTTTATTACCTTCGACTTCCGCGGCGTGGTGGGCAGCGGGCTCGCGTTCGACTCGATCACCGCCAGCAGCAAAATCGCGCAAGGCGTGGCGCGCAGCGACGATTTCAAGATCAATAGTTCGGTCGCCCACGTTGCGATCCAAGGCAGTGCCGACATTCCGCACGAAACCCAAAACCTCGAGGTCACGGTTGTGCCGACCTTGAGCGCCAGTTCGGCCGCGCTGGCGGCGACCGTGGTCAACCCATTACTGGGTTTGAGCACCTTCGTGGCCCAGTTGGTCTTGTCGGATTCGCTGTCGAAAGCGCTGGCCGTGGAGTATTCGGTCACAGGCTCCTGGGCCGCGCCCGAGATTCGCCAGATCAAAGGCAAAGACAGCAAAACGCCGTTTACCAATCCGGCACGTTCCGCCGACCCCTCAGGTCCGGTCGCCGCAGCAGGGCAATAAATCATCGCTGAGCGACGCTGCGCGGCCTGAGTTACCGGGCCTGGCAGTGGTTGCCGCCCAGCCAGGCAACGGGCCGCCCAAGCTTCATGCAGTTTGCACCACTCTTTGCAACTCGCTCACATTGGGTCGAGTTCGGTATGCCAGCGCTGCGCCATAAATTCGATAAAACAACTTACCCGGGCGGACAACGCGGTGTCGCGGTAATACACCGCGCTGATCGTCTGCCGATGCTCGCTCAGCAGGGCCGGCAGGACACATTTGAGCCGCCCGGCGCGGATATCGCCGTCGCTCATAAACGCCGATAACGCAACGATACCGAGCCCAGCCAAGGCCAGGTGGCGCAAGGTTTCGCCACTGGAGGCAGCGAGGTCGGGGACGATTTTCAGGCGCTCGGCGCCGGCCAGGCGCAAAGGCCAGTGATTCAATACTTCAGGATCGGTAAAACCGAGTAGCCGATGCTGCGCCAAGGCCGCGACATCCTGCGGCTCGCCGTGGGCCGCCAGGTAAGCGGGGCTCGCCAGCAAGCGCACTTGGCTAGTGCCCAGGACCCGCGCGTGCAAGCTTGAGTCGGCCAGGGTACCGATACGCAAGGCAATGTCGGTGCGCTGCTCCAGCAGGTCGACATTGCGCTCATGACTGGTCAATTCCAAGCGGATGTCCGGGTACAAATGGGTGAATTCGGCCATCAGCGGCACCACGCAGTGCAGCATGAAAGGCGAGGCGGCATCGACCCGCAGCCGCCCGGCCAGTTTGTTGCGCCGCACCGCCAGGGTTTCCTCGGCCTGCGCCATGGCGCGCAGGATAGTCCGGGCGCCGTCGAGAAACAACGCCCCATCCTCGGTCAAGCTCAGCCGCCGCGTGGTCCGTTGCAGCAATGTAGCCGCCAGCCTCTGCTCCAAACGGCTCAAGGCGCGGCTAACGCCGGAGGTGGTTTGCCCTAATTGTTCGGCCGCCGCAGTGATCGAACCGCTGTCGACCACGGTCACAAAAGCCAGCAATTCATCGGTGGAAAAGGTCATTAGCAGCGCATTTGTTGATTTTTAATCAAGTATGTTTTGAGATTAACACGGTTTTTGCCTTGAATTAAATCCGGATAATGACTGCATCGAGATCCCAACAGGAGCAGGACGATGAATATATTTGTTACGGGTGCAGCAGGTTTTATCGGCGGTTCCGTCGCCGTGGGCATGGTCCGCGCCGGACACCAAGTCAGCGGCCTGGTGCGCCATGCCGGGCAGGCCGACGCATTGGCCGAGCTGGGCATTACGCCGGTGCTCGGCGACCTGGATCAAGCCGACCTGCTGATCGAGCAGGCACGCGGAGCCGACGCTGTGATCAATGCCGCGAGCAGCGACCATGCGGGCGCCGTTGACGCTCTCATCGAAGGGTTGCGCGATTCGGGCAAAGTGCTGCTGCATACCAGCGGCTCCAGCATCGTCGGCGACGCCTCGGGGGGCCTGGCCAGCGACAAAGTCTATGACGAAGACACGCTGCCGACGCCGACAGCAGATAAAGCCGCGCGAGTCGCCATCGACCAACAGGTGCTGGCGGCAGCGCAACTCGGCATCCGCACCGCCGTGCTGTGCAATACGCTGATCTACGGCACTGGGCTGGCACTGTCGCGCGACAGCGTGCAACTGCCGCGCTTGATCCACCAGGCACACCAGAGCGGCGTGGTACGCCACGTCGGTCCCGGTCTCAATATCTGGTCGACCGTGCATATCGAAGACGTGGTCCAGCTCTATCGCCTGGCGCTGGAAAAAAGCCCGGCCGGCACCTTCTATTTTGTCGAAAATGGCGAAGCGTCGTTTCGCGACATGAGCGCGGCGATCGCCACCGCGCTCAAGCTGGGACCGGCACAGGATTGGCCGCTGCAGGATGCGATCGCCGCCTGGGGCTATGAAATGGCCTCCTACGCTTTGGGCTCGAATAGCCGGGTACGCGGCACGCGCGCCCGCACGCTGCTGGGCTGGTCGCCCCGACATGCGTCGGTGCTCGACTGGATCGCGACCGAAGTACGTTAAATGTGGGCCGCCCATTCAGTGCACCGAGTACGCCCACAGTTAAACCCATGGGCGTCGGGCGGACTCTCCTGCAAGCGCGTTACACTCACGTTAAGCCCACCCTTGAGCGTGACCATCCGCCCCCATGAACTCCTCTGCCGCCACCGTGTCCGCTGCTTTATCAGCTTCACTGCCCGCTTCATTGTCCACCTCGCTGCCGCCCGCGCCCGTCAAAGTCGCAGCCTTGCAAATGGTCAGCGTCCCTGACGTGCAGGCCAACCTGGCCCAGGCCGGCGAGTTGATTGCCCAAGCCGCGGCCGACGGCGCGCAGATGGTGCTGCTGCCTGAATATTTTTGCTTTATGGGTTTCAAGGACACCGATAAGGTTGCGCTGCGGGAAACCCCAGGCGACGGTCCGATCCAGTCATTTTTATCGCACGCGGCGCAAACTCATGGCGTGTGGGTAGTGGGCGGCACCTTGCCGCTGGTAGCCCCCGAAGCCGGACGCGTGCTGAATACCACCTTGGTGTTCGACCCGCACGGCGTGCAAGTCGCGCGCTACGACAAAATCCACCTGTTCAGTTTTTCCAAAGGCCAGGATCAATTCGACGAAGCGCGCACTATCCGGCCCGGCGACCAGCCCCCCTGCAGCTTTGTCTCACCGGCCGGCCGCGTGGGTTTGTCGATCTGCTACGACCTGCGTTTTCCCGAACTGTATCGCGCCCTGGGCGACTGCGCGCTGATGCTGGTGCCCGCCGCCTTTACTTACACCACCGGCCGCGCCCATTGGGAATTGCTGCTGCGCGCACGCGCCGTGGAAAACCAGTGTTATGTCCTGGCAGCCGCCCAAGGCGGAACCCACCCGACCGGACGTAGAACCTGGGGTCATAGCATGTTGATCGACCCGTGGGGCGAGATCGTCGCCGAACTCGACGAGGGCCCCGGCGTGGTGCTGGGCGAACTCGATCCGCAACGGATTATCGAGGTCAGAGCCAGCCTCCCGGCCCTGCGGCATCGTGTTCTGCTCTAGACCGCAGTGAATTCAAACGCCCGGCGCATACCGCGACACCTTGTATAATCGTTATCCGGCGGCATATAGACGGTAATCCAGGCACGCCGGGCAAGGCTCGCCCGCGTAAGCAAGCACGGCATTTTCCGGCTCCCAAGCCGTAAAGCGCCGATTGGTGTAACTTATAGGGTATTAGGTATAAAACAGGGCAAGCGATCCTCTTGCCGTGTCACCCCATCACGCCGAACTCACTCAAAAATCGTACGCATGAATATTATCGAACCGGGTATCCGCAATCTGGCAACCGCCAAAGAGCTCCTGCTAACGCCTTATGGACTGGACGAGGCAATACTGACGCGTGTACTCGCCGATATATTTACCCATCGGGTCGACTACGCCGATCTGTATTTCCAGACCACCCGCAGCGAGGCCTGGAGCCTGGAAGAAGGCATCGTCAAATCGGGCAGCTTCAGTATCGACCAAGGTGTCGGCGTGCGCGCCATCGCCGGCGATCGGACCGCCTTTGCTTATTCGGACGATCTTTCGGCAGAAGCCATCCAGCAGGCAGCCGCCGCGACCCGCGCGATTGCCAAAGCCGGCGGCGGGCGGCAACGGATCAAGGTGGCCAGCTCCCTGAAAGGCTCATTCGGGCGCGATCTTTATCTGCCATCCGACCCCTTGCAATCGCTGGACGCCACGGCCAAGGTGAAACTGCTGGAGCGCATCGAAAAGATGGCGCGCAGCCGCGACCCCCGCATCACACAAGTGATGGCAGGCCTGGCCGGCGAATATGACGTGGTACTGGTGGCACGCAGCGACGGCGTGCTGGCGGCCGATATCCGGCCGCTGGTGCGGGTTTCCGTGACGGTGATTGCGGAACAAAACGGCCGCCGCGAAATCGGCAGCGCCGGCGGCGGCGGTCGCTACGACTACAACTATTTCACCGACGCGCGCTTGTCGTCGTTTGTCGACGAAGCGGTGCGTTCAGCCTTGGTCAATCTCGACGCACGCCCGGCACCGGCCGGCGCGATGACGGTGGTACTCGGACCGGGCTGGCCCGGGATCCTGCTGCACGAAGCCATCGGCCACGGCCTGGAAGGCGATTTCAACCGCAAAGGTTCGTCCGCGTTTGCCGGGCAAATCGGCGAGCGGGTGGCCGCCAAAGGCGTCACCGTGGTCGACGACGGCACGCTGCCGAATCGGCGCGGCTCGCTCAATATCGACGACGAGGGCAATCCCACGCAGTGCACCACCTTGATCGAGGACGGCATCCTGAAGGGTTATATCCAGGACACGCTCAACGCGCGCCTGATGAAAATGCCGGTTACCGGCAATGCGCGCCGCGAATCCTACGCCGCCCTGCCGATGCCGCGCATGACCAACACCTATATGCTGAACGGCGAGCGCGACCCGCAAGAAATTATCGAGTCGGTCAAACACGGTTTATATGCGGTTAATTTCGGTGGCGGCCAGGTCGACATCACCAACGGCAAATTTGTGTTCTCGGCTTCCGAGGCTTATATGATCGAAGACGGCAAGATCACCTACCCGGTGAAAGGCGCCACTTTGATCGGCAGCGGCCCGGAATCGCTGAAAGACGTCAGCATGATCGGCAACGATATGGCGCTGGACACCGGTATCGGCGTTTGCGGCAAAGAGGGCCAGAGTGTGCCGGTAGGCGTAGGCCAACCGACTTTGCGCATCGACCGGATGACGGTAGGCGGAACCGCTTAAAAACTGAAAAAGCAGCATGGAATGCACGTTTCGCGCCAAAAAACAGCTAAACGTGCATTTTCTCCGCATTTTATATCCCAAGAGCTTGTCAGCTTCGCTGGCACGCGTTATAAAGCAATACTGAATTCATAGCCCGGATCGCCTTGCCATGTTTGCCTCCTCCTTCTGGTTTTATTTTTATAGCTATCTCGAACCGCTGGCGGAAGGAGAGGATCGGTAACGGTCCTAAAAAGATCCCAAAAAACCGCCAGCCACCCTGGCGGTTTTTTTATTGCTTTTTTCGGCGTAGCGCATGGGCCCAACCTCTAGCGCCCGCCAAACCGACAAACAGATTAGCGACATCCCTTTTGGAGCTTTAAATGCCACCGCATAACACCGACGACGTTCGCATCCGTGAATTAAAAGAACTCGTTCCGCCCGCGCACCTGATCCGCGAATTCCCTTGCGAAGAAGACGTGTCCGAATTGATCTACTCTTCACGCCGGGCCATGCACCGTATTTTGCACGGCATGGACGATCGTTTGATCGTGATCATCGGGCCGTGCTCGATCCACGATCCGCAAGCCGCGCTGGAATATGCCGCCAAATTGGTGGAGCAGCGCAAGCACTTTGCCGGCGAGCTGGAAGTGGTGATGCGGGTGTACTTTGAAAAACCGCGCACCACGGTAGGCTGGAAGGGCTTGATCAACGATCCGCATATGGACAACAGCTTCAAGATCAACGACGGCCTGCGCATGGCGCGCGAGCTGCTGTTCAAGATCAACACGCTGGGCTTGCCGGCCGGCACCGAATACCTGGACGTGATCAGCCCGCAATATATCGCCGACCTGGTGTCATGGGGTGCCATCGGCGCACGCACCACGGAGTCGCAGGTGCACCGCGAATTGGCTTCAGGACTGTCCTGTCCGATCGGCTTCAAAAACGGTACCGACGGTAATGTGAAAATTGCCGTCGATGCGATCAAAGCCGCATCGCAGCCCCACCATTTCCTGTCGGTAACGAAAGGCGGACACTCGGCCATCGTCTCGACCTCGGGCAATGAGGACTGCCATATTATTTTGCGCGGCGGGAAACAGCCCAACTATGATGCGGCCAGTGTCGACGCGGCTTGCGCCGACATCAGCCGCGCCGGTCTTGCGGCCCGGCTGATGATCGATGCCAGTCATGCCAACAGCCAGAAGAACCCGGAAAACCAGATCCCGGTCTGTGCCGATATCGCGCGCCAGATTGCGGCAGGCGACGAACGCATTATCGGCGCCATGGTCGAATCGCATCTGGTGGCGGGCCGCCAGGACCTGGTGCCCGGCGAACCGCTGGTCTACGGTCAAAGCATTACGGACGGCTGCATTTCATGGGATGCCAGCCTGGGCGTGCTGGAAACCTTGGCCGCGGCAGTCAAGCAACGCCGCCTGGCACGCGGCAGCGGTAATTAATACCGCGCATGGGCCGTCCCGGGACGGCCCATGCCGCAGCTACGCCCGGGTGTTGTGCCATAAAACATCGGTGCCGCCCGCGGCGCGGTTCAACACGCGCGACAGCACAAATAACAAATCGGACAAACGATTCACATAGCGGCCTGGCGCCGCATTGAGCGTTTCCTCGCGCCCAAGCGCCACCATGGTGCGCTCGGCACGCCGGCATACGGTACGGCACACGTGGGCCAGTGCCGCCGCGCGCGCGCCGCCCGGCAAAATAAACTCTTTGAGCGGCGGCAGGGTCGCATTGTATTCGGCCAGCCAACGATCCAGTTGGGCGATCTGCGCTTCGCCTATCATGCTGTGTCCGGGGATGCACAACTCGCCGCCCAGATCGAACAAGTCGTGCTGAATCGCGGTCAAGGCCGCGTGCACCTCGGGCGGCAGCGGCTCGGCAAGCAACACGCCCAGATGCGAATTCAGTTCATCGACGTCGCCGATGGCCGCGATCCGCAGCGCATCCTTACCGACTCGCCGGCCGTCACCCAAGCCGGTGCTGCCGTCGTCACCCGTGCGGGTGGTGATCTTGCTTAATCGATTGCCCATACCAATCCTGTAACGCGTGAGTGTTTTGCGCTGCGGCAAAGTGCCCCGCAGCGCCGGCAGGCAGTGGCGCAGATGGGCCGCAATCCAGCCGGGGCGGGCCTCTATTATAGGTTCCACGGCACCTTGCGAACGGCGGTAGAATGGGATCATCCCATTTATAAAAACCGGCTGACCTGGTACACCGGAGATTACGGTGCGGTCCAGCCGGACCTGTGACCTCGAAAGGGGTGCTGGAGACACGCTTGAACCATCCCGTTCCACCGTCGGCTATCGGAAACCCGCAAGGAAGCTCACCTGGCACCGCGCAGGCCGCGCCGCGCGTGGCGCGCGTGACGTTTCCCCCCGCCCTGCTGCTGGCACTGCAAACGGCCTTCGGCACACGGGTTTCAATCGCCGCGGCGGTGCGCGAACATCATGGCCGGGACGAATCCCCTTTCGACCCGCAATTGCCTGACGCGGTGGTGTTCGCGCTCAGCGCGGCGGACGTGATCACGGTAGTGCAGCTTTGCGCGCAATATCGCGTGCCGGTGATTCCCTACGGCAGCGGCTCGTCGCTGGAAGGACATTTGCTGGCGATACGCGGCGGGGTTTCGCTCGACGTTTCGGGGATGAACCGGGTGCTGGCGATCAATGCCGAAGACCTGACCGCCACCGTCGAGCCCGGCCTCACGCGTAAAGCGCTCAACGAAGCACTGCGCGACACCGGGCTGTTCTTCCCGATCGACCCCGGCGCCGATGCCAGCATCGGCGGCATGGCGGCCACCCGCGCCTCGGGCACCAACGCCGTGCGCTACGGCACCATGCGCGAGAACGTGCTGGCTTTGGGGGTGGTGCTGGCCGACGGCCGCCTGATCAAAACCGGGACCCGCGCGCGCAAGTCGTCCGCGGGTTACGACCTGACCCGCCTGATGGTCGGTTCCGAAGGCACACTGGGTGTGATTACCGAAGTGACGGTGCGGCTCTACCCGCAACCGGAAGCGGTATCGGCCGCGGTCTGCGCCTTCCCCTCGATGGGCGACGCGGTGCAAGCGGTGATCGAAACCATTCAACTCGGCGTGCCGGTAGCGCGAGTCGAGTTTGTCGATGCGCTGGCGGTGCGCGCCATCAACCGGCATTCGAAACTGAGTTTGCGCGAGTCGCCGACCCTGTTTTTTGAATTCCACGGCACCGACGCCGGCGTCGCGGAACAAGCGCAACGCGTCCAGGAAATTGCGGCGGACCATCACGGCGAAGATTTCGAATGGTCGGTGCGGCCCGAGGATCGCAGCCGCTTGTGGAATGCCCGTCACAACGCTTATTTCGCCATGTTGCAACTCAAGCCCGGTTGCCGCGCGGTCACCACCGATGTGTGCGTGCCGATCTCCCGGCTGGCCGAATGTGTGATCGAAACCGAACGCGATTTACAACGGTCGTCGCTGCCCTGCCCCATCGTCGGCCACGTCGGCGACGGCAATTTCCATGTGGCGATTCTGATCGACCCGGAGCGGCCCGAAGAACTGCAGGAGGCCGAACAGATCAACCAGCGCATCGTCAGGCGCGCGTTGGCGATGGACGGCACCTGCACCGGCGAGCACGGCGTGGGTCTGCATAAAATGGGCTTTATGCTGGAAGAGCATGGCAACGACGCGGTTTCCGTGATGCGCGCCATCAAACAAGCGCTGGATCCGCTGAATTTGATGAACCCCGGCAAGATTTTCGACTAAAACTCCGGCCCCGGCTTCTTCGCTTGCCGCCAAGATGCGGCAAAACCGAAGCCGGGGGCCGGGGCCGGGTATCGCCGGGTATCGCATCGTTCCCCTTGTCATTAGCATATAAGACACAGACCCTGTTTCAGGCCCCTTTCCTATGGTTGAAAGCAGCACGTACAAGGAGATGGCCGTGAATGCACCTGCCGAATTGCCGGCCGAAAAGCTCGAAGCCCGCCAGCGTGAACTGGTCCAGGCGTTGAATGCCTGCCTGCCCAGCCATTGCGTGCTGCATCGCAGCGAAGACACCACCCCTTATGAATGCGATGGGCTCGCCGCCTATCGCACCTTGCCGCTGGCCGTCGCCTTGCCCGAAACCGAAATCCAGGTGCAACGCGTGTTGCAAGCCTGTCATCGGCTCGGCGTACCGGTGGTGCCGCGCGGCGCGGGTACGGGCCTGTCCGGGGGCGCCATGCCGATCCGCGAAGGCTTGGTGATGTCGCTGGCCCGCTTCAAGAAAATCCTCAATGTCGATTCGTATGCGCGCACCGCGACGGTTCAACCCGGTGTGCGTAACCTGGCGATTTCCGAAGCGGCGGCCCCCTATGGCCTGTATTACGCACCCGACCCGTCGTCGCAAATCGCCTGTTCAATCGGCGGTAACGTAGCCGAAAATTCCGGCGGTGTGCATTGCCTGAAATATGGGCTGACCGTCCACAACGTGCTGCGCGTGCGCGCCGTCACCATGGAAGGCGAGATCGTCGAATTCGGCTCGCTGGCGCTGGACTCGCCCGGGCTCGACCTGCTCTCGGTCTTTGTCGGCAGTGAAGGCATGTTTGCGGTGGTGACCGAAGTCACGGTCAAGCTGATTCCAAAACCGCAAACCGCCCAGGTCATCCTGGCCAGTTTCGACGACCTCGAAAAAGGCGGCGATGCGGTGGCCGGCATTATTGCCGCGGGCATTATTCCGGCCGGGCTGGAAATGATGGACAAACCCGCCACCCGCGCCGTCGAAGAGTTCGTCAAGGCGGGCTACGACCTCGATGCGGCGGCAATTTTATTGTGCGAATCGGACGGCACGCCGGCCGAAGTAGCGGAGGAAATCGAACGCGTCAGCGCGGTGCTGACACGCTACGGCGCGACCCGCATCCAGATCTCCCGCTCCGAAGCCGAACGCTTGCGTTTCTGGTCGGGCCGCAAGAATGCCTTTCCCGCCGCCGGACGCATGTCGCCCGACTACTATTGCATGGACGGCACCATTCCGCGTCGCAGTATCGGCACACTGCTAAAACGCATCGGCCTGATGGAGGAGCGTTACCAGTTGCGCTGCATGAACGTGTTTCATGCCGGCGACGGCAATATGCATCCGCTGATCCTGTTCAACGGCAACGATCACGACGAATGGCTGCGCGCCGAAGCATTCGGCGCCGACATCCTCGAAGCCTGCGTCGAACTGGGCGGCACTATCACCGGCGAACATGGCGTCGGCGTCGAAAAAATCAATTCGATGTGCGTACAGTTTTCGCCCGAAGAACGCGATACCTTTTTCGCCATCAAGCATGCTTTCGATCCGGCCCGTTTGCTGAACCCGGACAAGGCCATCCCGACTCGCGCCAGATGCGCGGACTATGGCCGTTTGCACGTACGCGGCGGTCTGCTGCCGCACCCCGAGTTACCGAGATTTTAATGACTGACCAGATCGAAGTATTAGAGCAATTTCGCACGCAAGTGGTCCACGCCACCGAGCGGCAACAACCGCTGCAAATCCGCGGCGGCGGTACCAAGGACTGGTATGGCCAAAGCATTGAAGGCGAGTTGCTGAACACCCGCGGTTATCAGGGCGTACTGGCTTACGACCCGGCTGAACTGGTAATCACCGCACGTTGCGGCACCCGTCTCGAAGATATTGAAGAGCTGCTGGCCCGGCACAATCAGATGCTGCCGTTCGAGCCGCCGCATTTCGGCCCCGACGCGACTTTGGGCGGTTGTATCGCGGCCGGCCTGGCCGGCCCGCGCCGTAGCGCGGCCGGCGCCGCGCGGGACTTTATGCTGGGCGCGGTGGTGATGAACGGCCGCGGCGAAGTATTGCATTTCGGCGGACAGGTGATGAAAAATGTCGCCGGTTACGACGTCTCGCGACTGATGGCAGGTTCGCTCGGCACTCTGGGACTGATGCTGGAGCTCTCGGTCAAAGTGTTGCCCAGGCCGTTTGCCGAGACCACCTTGCAATTCGACACGAATGCCACCGATGCCGTGCGCAAGCTCAACGAATGGGCCGGCAGGCCTTTGCCCATTACCGCCAGCGCCTGGCGCGACGGGACCCTGGCGTTGCGCCTGGCCGGTGCCGAAGCGGCGGTCAAGGCGGCCCGCGCCGCTCTCGGCGGCGAAGCGGTCGATGTGATCGAAGCCGCACACTTTTGGCAAGGCTTGCGCGAACAGACCGATGCGTTTTTCACGCATATCGAACCTAATGCCGCCCTTTGGCGGCTGTCACTGCCGTCGATTACCGAACCGCTGCCGTTGCCCGGCACGCAGTTAATGGAATGGGGCGGCGCGCAACGCTGGTGGATCACCGAAACCGATGCGCCGCTGGTACGCATGGCGGCCCGTCAGGCGGGCGGTCACGCGACCTTGTTCCGGCCCGGTCCGGGCAACGGCAACCTGCGGCAAGCCGGAGTATTTACCCCGCTGCCAGCCCCACTGATGAAAATCCACCGGGGCCTGAAAACCGCCTTCGATCCGGCGCACATTTTCAACCGGGGCAGGCTTTATCCTGATTTCTAAAAGCATTGTGTGACCCGTCTTGCGCCCAGTGCGCCGAATTGGACGATAAGGCACTCCCGGAACCCGCATCAGGAATTTACTGGCTTAGCCCGCATGCAAACCAATCTTGCCGATTTCATCCGCAACACCCCTGACGGCGACGAAGCCGAAGCGATTTTGCGTAAATGTGTACATTGCGGTTTTTGTACCGCAACCTGCCCCACCTATCAGCTCCTGGGCGACGAACTGGATGGACCGCGCGGCCGCATTTACCTGATCAAGCAAATGGTCGAAGGGGCGGAAGTCACGCACCGCACACAATTGCATCTGGACCGTTGCCTGACGTGCCGCAATTGCGAAACCACCTGCCCCTCCGGGGTCCAGTACGGACGCCTGATCGAAATCGGCCGCAAAGTGGCCGAAACCCAGGTGACGCGGGCACCTGGCCAACGCCTGCTAAGGCGCACGCTGGCTAATGTGCTGCCCAATCAGCATCTGTTTTCGCCGCTGATGAAGCTGGGCCAGCGCTTTCGCCCGCTGTTGCCCAAGAAGTTGCGCGATAAAGTGCCGCCGCGGCAAAACCCCGGCCTGTGGCCCACCGGAGAACATCTGCGCAAAATGCTGATGCTGGCCGGTTGTGTCCAACCCGCAATGATGCCCAACGTCAATTCGGCCACGGCCCGGGTGCTCGACAAATTAGGTATTCAAACTCTGGTCGCGCCCGATGCCGGCTGTTGCGGGGCGATTCGCCTGCACCTCGGTTATCACGACGACGGCCTGGCCGACATCCGGCGCAATATCGATGCCTGGTGGCCTTATGTCGAACAGGGCGTTGAAGCGATCGTGATGAATGCCTCCGGCTGCGGCGTCACGGTCAAGGAGTATGGTCATCTGTTGCGCGATGACCCCGGCTATGCCGAAAAAGCGCAGCGCATTTCCGCTTTGACCCTGGACCTGTCCGAACTGCTGCCGAAATTCGAAACCGAGCTGGTATCGCGTTCGCTGCCGCGTGGGGTGCATACGGTCGCCTACCACCCGCCTTGCACCTTGCAGCACGGGCAGCAGATTCGCGATGGGGTCGAAAGCCTGCTCGGCGCCTTGGGCGTCGAGGTCCGTCTGCCCGCCGATGCCCATTTATGTTGCGGCTCGGCCGGCACCTATTCGGTACTGCAGGCCAAGCTTTCTTATAAGTTGCGCGCCCAAAAACTGGAAAAACTCGAAGCCACCGAGCCTCAGCTCATCGTCTCGGCCAACGTCGGCTGCATTGCCCATCTGCAAAGCGGCACCGCCACGCCGGTGATGCACTGGATCGAATTGCTCGACCGCATGTTGACTTAAGCGCAGGCGATGGCCGGCCGATGCACTGCTTGCGACAACTGGGCCGCAATCAGGCTGCAATCAGGCCGCCACCGGGCAAGCGCGTAGCCGTCATATAATCGGGTTCCCGCCGCCCGGCTATCGGGCAACGCCACCAAGTTAAGCCAGCCGTTCCAGAGCCCATGTCAGAGATCGCCGTTCAATTGAAAATCACGCGGGCGCGCATCGCGCAGGCCGAGCACGCAGCGCGGCGCCCGGCCGGTTCGGTCGCACTGCTGGCGGTATCAAAAACCTGTCCGGCGGAGGCCGTGCGCGAAGCTTTTGCCGCGGGTCAACGCGCTTTCGGCGAAAATTATGTGCAAGAGGCGCTGGATAAAATCACCGCCTTGGCCGATTTGCGCGAGCAACTCGAATGGCATTTTATCGGACCGCTGCAAAGCAATAAAACGCGGGCGGTCGCCGAGCATTTCGACTGGGTGCATTCGGTCGATCGGCTCAAGATCGCCCAGCGCCTGGCCGCACAACGCCCCGCCCACTTGCCGCCGCTGAATGTCTGCCTGCAAGTGAATATCAGCGGCGAAGCCAGCAAAAGCGGCGTCTCGGCGGCCGAGGCAAAGGCCACAGCCCATGCCATCGCCGCATTACCGGGGCTGCGCTTGCGCGGCCTGATGGCGATTCCCGAAGCCGCCGCCGAATTTGCCGCACAACGGCTGCCGCATCGCCGACTGAGCGATTTGTTCAAAGCCTTATGCGCCGATGGGCTCGATCTCGATACCTTGTCGGCCGGCATGTCGGCCGATCTTGAAGCCGCCGTGCTGGAAGGCGCGACCCTGGTGCGTATCGGCACCGCAATTTTCGGCGCGCGCACTTACCCGCCTGCTGCAGCTGATCCAGCAGCCTGACCGCGTACCCGGAACTTGAATACTCTTCTCGGAACCTCATCATGAAAATTGCATTTATCGGCGGCGGCAATATGGCCAGCGCACTGATCGGCGGCTTGTTACGCCGCGGCATCGCGGCCACCGACCTGGCCGTACTCGAAATCACGCCCGAAGCGCGCGCCCGCATCACGGCGGAATTCGGGGTGCAAACCCATGCCGAGGCAGATGATTATTTACGCGGTTTCGACGCGCTGGTGCTGGCGGTCAAGCCACAGGTGCTGAAAAGCGTGGCTGAGACGTTGGCACCTTATGTCAGCCAACAAGTGATTATCAGCATCGCCGCCGGCATCCGCGCCACGGATATCGCCCGCTGGCTAGGCGGTTATGACAAGATTGTGCGGGCCATGCCCAACACCCCCGCGCTGATCGGCATGGGCGTGACCGGGGTCGCGGCGTTGCCGGGTGTAGCCCCGGCCGGGCGTGAATTGGCGCAAACCGTGCTGGCCGCAGTGGGGCAAGTGGTCTGGTGCGACAGCGAAAGCCGCATCGACGCCGTGACCGCCATTTCTGGAAGCGGGCCGGCCTACGTCTTTTATTTTATTGAAGCGTTGCAGCAAGCGGCTTTGCAAATGGGATTCGACGCAGATCAAGCCCGCGCCTTCGCGGTCTCGACCTTCACCGGCGCGGCACAATTGGCGGCTACGTCGGATGAAGCGATCGGCACGCTGCGCGAACGGGTCACCTCCAAAGGCGGAACCACCGCGGCGGCACTGGCTTCGTTCGATGCGGACCAGATTGGGGCGGCGATTGTGCGCGGAGCATTGGCCGCCGAACAGCGCGCCAAAACCATGGGCGAAGAGATGGGACAAGGGTGAACCGAATTTGAACAGCGCCCGATAAAGCACGCCCTTGGCATGCATTATCGGGCCTTAATCTACGCATTCGTCCGCGCATTCGTTCGCGTATTTATCCGCGTATTTATCCGCTTATTTATCCCATCCAATACGCTTTAATGCATCAGGTCGCGCAGCGCATATTGCGCCGCAATCCCCGCAAACAAAATGCCGCCCAGCCAGTTGTTGTGACGAAATGCCGCAAAGCAGGCCATCCGTTCCCGCTCGCGAATCAGCGTGTAGTGATAAACCGCACAGGCGACAGCCCCCGCCAAACCGATCCAGAACGGCCAGATCCAACCGAGTGCCACGCCGACCGCGGCGTAAATGCCAAGTGTCACCGCATAACACAGCATGATGGCCAAGACGTCATACCGGCCGAACGTGAGCGCCGAGGTGCGGATGCCGATCTTCAGGTCGTCGTCGCGATCGACCATGGCATAAGCCGTATCGTAAGCCACCGACCAGAATACATTCGCCGCCAACAAAACCCAGGCCAGTAGCGGCACATGCCCCAGCAATGCGGCAAAACCCATGGGGATGCCGAAGCCGAAAGCGATACCCAGATATGCCTGCGGAATGGCGAAAAAGCGCTTGGTAAAGGGGTAGCTGGCCGCCACCAGCACCGCGATAATCGATAATTCGCGGGTCAGCGTATTCAGCGGCAAGATCAGCAGAAACGCGAGTCCGGCCAATACCGCGGCCAGCGCCAGCGCTTCCCAGGCGCGGATTTTCCCGGAGGTCAGCGGCCGATTTTCGGTGCGTTTGACGTAACGATCGAAATCGCGATCGGCGTAATCGTTGACGGCGCAGCCCGCCGAGCGCATCAGCACCGTACCTAAAACAAAGATCGCCAGCACCGTCAAGGGCGGCGGCCCGCCTGCGGCGATCCACAAGGCATTGAGGGTCGGCCACAGCAGCAGCAGGCTGCCGATCGGCTTGTCCATGCGGATCAGCCGCCAATACAGCGGCAGGCGGGCATAAAGAGTGGCCAGGCGAGTAACCCGGCGCGGTGCGGTTCGTGAAACGGACATTAAGACCCAGGGCGGTATGAAAAAAATATAAGCAATAACGCTCATTTTAAATCGGAATGCACAAAACCCGCAGTCAGACGATTAAATCTGAGGCAATCTATGCCAAACCGGGCAGACTAGTGAATACCCCTCTTAAACACGTCATCCGCAGGCCGTAAAGTAGTTAGTAGTCTTGCAAATGCAATTCACTCGCGGATACGGCGCCTGAGCCGCTCTGCCGCAGGCCTTTTCCATAATAACAAGGACAAAACATGAGCCGCCTGAGCCTGAATTCGAAATTGTGGCTGGCACTTGCCATAACCTGGCTGGGCCTGCTGATACTCGGCGGCTGGGCGGCATTGGAATCGCGCAGCACCATGCTTGCCGAACGCAAGATGGCAATTCAGGACGTGGTGGAAACCGCGTACGGCATCGTCGCCGACTACTCTAGCCTGGTCGACAACAAGACGCTGTCGCTGGACGATGCCCAGCATCAGGCGATGGCCCGCTTGTCGACCATGCGTTTTGGCTCCAACGGCTATATGATCATTACCAACGCCACGCCGGTGGTGTTGATGCACCCGACCCTGGCCGACCTGCGCAACAAGGATGTCAGCGACTATAAAGATACCGACGGCAAACTGCTGTTTGTCGACATGGTCAAAGTGGCGCAGGCCGAGGGTCAAGGCTACGTCAACTATATGGCGCGGCTGCCGGGCGTCGAAGCTCATGTGCCCAAGATCAGCTTCGTCAAACGTTTTGCCCCATGGGACTGGTATTTGATCTCCGGCGTCTATCTGAACGACATCAACACCGCCTTCGAAGCCAACTTGCTCAAATACCTGATCGTGATCCTGGTGGTCGGTGCGGCCATCTCGGCCGCGATGGTGCTGATCATCCGCAACGTCAAACGCAGCCTAGGCGGAGAACCGGCCTATGCCGCCGGGATCGCGGAGCAAATCGCCGCCGGCGAACTGATGACGCATATTGCCCTGAGCACCGATGATCGCAGCAGCATGCTGTACGCCATGAGCAATATGCAGGAAAAGCTGACGCGAACCATTACCCGGATCCATAGCGGCACCGAAACGATTACCGTGGCAAGCCAGGAAATCGCCGCCAGCAACCACGATTTATCGGTGCGCACCGAAGAACAAGCCGCCTCGCTCGCCGAAACGGCAGCCAGCATGGAACAACTCACCGCCACCGTCAAACAAAACGCCGAGAATGCGCGGCAGGCCAACCAGATGGGGGCCAGCGCTTCGCAAATCGCCGGCGAAGGCGGAGATGTGGTGCGTCAGGTGGTCGAAACCATGCATAACATCACCGCCAGCTCGAAGAAGATCGTCGATATTATTTCGGTGATTGAAGGCATTGCCTTTCAAACCAATATTCTGGCGCTCAACGCAGCGGTCGAAGCAGCCCGCGCCGGCGAGCAGGGACGGGGTTTTGCCGTGGTGGCCGGCGAAGTCCGCAGCCTGGCCAGCCGCAGCGCCGATGCGGCCAAGGAAATCAAGGCCTTGATCGAAAATTCGGTGACCCAGGTAGATAACGGTTCGACCCTGGTTCAGCGAGCCGGGACCACGATGGATTCAGTGGTGTCGGCGGTGCGGCGCGTGACCGATATCATCGGAGAAATCTCCGCCGCTTCCGAAGAGCAGAGCAAAGGCATCGAACAGGTCAATATCGCGATCAATCAAATGGACCAGACCACCCAGCAGAACGCCGCCATGGTCGAACAGGCATCGGCAGCCGCTCATTCGCTCGAAGAGCAAGCGCAAGCCTTACGCGATGCGGTCAATGTGTTCCATGTGTCGGATACGGCGGGGTCGGGGGCGGCAACGACTCAGCGACGCCGCTGAAACCACACGTGCCGTCGAAGCGGGATCCGCGAAGGCCGGGCCAAAAACAAGGCCGAAGACCAGACTGGGCAGATGACGGTGAATCGAGCCGGCGGATTCGAACATGAGGTGCGAACCCGCCGTCTGATTGATTTAAGTCGAAAGACGAAGCAAAGATTTAACCCAGCATTGCACGCAACATCCATGCGGTTTTTTCGTGAATCTGCATGCGTTGGGTCAACAGATCGGCGGTCGGTTCATCGTTGACTTCATCGGTCAGCGTAAAAATGCCGCGCGCGGTACGCACCACGGCTTCCTGGCCTTCCACCAATTGGCGGATCATTTCATTGGCTTCGGGCACACCGTCGGCTTCGGGGATCGAGGCTAATTTGGAAAATTCTTTATACGAGCCCGGCGCCGGGAAACCCAGGGCGCGAATGCGCTCGGCAATCGAATCGACGGCCAGCGCCAACTCGTTGTATTGCCCTTCGAACATCAGGTGCAGCGTGTTGAACATGGGACCCGTCACGTTCCAATGAAAATTATGGGTCTTCAGATAAAGCGTGTACGTATCGGCCAATAAACGGCTCAGGCCATCGGCGATTTTCTTGCGATCTTTATCGTTGATGCCGATATTGACGCTGGGAATGCTACTTTGACTCGCACTTTTTTTAGCCATGACGACTCCAGTAGAAAAGCATGTATGAATGTGAGGGCGCGATAAAAGCGATGGTCGCATACCGGCGATGACAATGCGATGTAGCACCCGCTGCCGTCAAAGCATCGCACACGCAGAGCGAACCTTCCGTCTCGCGATAAGTGTATCCGACAATGACCCGGCCCCGCTGCATAACTCAAGCGTTATGCAGCGGGGCCTTTTTGCCGTCATCTTCCGGCGGCCGCCTTCAGGGCATCATGATATCGCCCTGCGGGAAATCTCTCTACCCCGCCCGCAGCTCAACGTGCCAATGCCGCTACCACGCCTGCTGCATACTCCGCATCGATTTTGCCGAAATGCTCAATGGCTCGCGCCACAATCTCCGGCGGCACACCCTGCATCGAAGCGGCAATATTGTTAAAGAAACGCCGACGTTGTGCCGCATCGAACAAACGGAACAAAGCGGCAGGCTGGCTGTAATAGTCCGTATCTTCGCGATGATCGTAGCGGGCCAAGGCGCCCGACAAAGCGAGATCGGGCTCGCCGGCGGCATTCTGGGCAAACTCACCATAACGATTCGGTTCGTAGTTCACCGTGCTGCCCAGGTTACCGTCGGCGCGCATCGCTCCATCGCGATGCGGCGCATGGAACGGACAGCGCGGTGCGTTGACCGGAATATGCGCGTGATTCACCCCAAGGCGATAACGCTGCGCATCGCCGTACGAGAACAAACGGCCTTGCAACAAGCGGTCCGGTGAAAAATTGATGCCGGGCACCACGTTGGCCGGCGTAAAAGCCGCTTGCTCGACTTCGGCGAAATAGTTGGCCGGGTTGCGATTCAATTCCATCACACCCACGTCGATCAAGGGGTAATCGCGATAAGGCCAGACCTTGGTGATATCGAACGGATTTAAATGATAGGTCGCGGCATCGGCCTCGGGCATGATCTGGACACACAGCTTCCACTTGGGAAAATCGCCCGCTTCAATATGCTGGAACAGGTCGCGCTGCGCACTCTCGCGATCGTTGGCGATGACCTGCCCGGCTTCTTCATTGGTGTAATTCGCAATCCCCTGCATCGACTTGAAATGGAATTTGACCCAGAAGCGCTGCTGCTCGGCATTGATAAACGAAAACGTATGCGAACCGAAGCCGTGCAGTTGGCGATAGTTGCGGGGAATGCCGCGGTCGCTCATCAAGATGGTGATCTGATGCAGCGCTTCCGGATGCCGCGTCCAGAAATCCCAGACCGCCGTCGAATTACGCAAATTGGTCTGCGGATCGCGTTTTTGCGTATGAATAAAATCGGGAAACTTCAGCGGATCGCGGATAAAAAAGACCGGCGTGTTATTGCCGACCAAATCCCAATTGCCTTCATCGGTATAGAACTTGACCGAAAAACCGCGCACATCGCGTTCGGCATCGGCCGCGCCGCGTTCACCCGCCACCGTGGAAAAACGCAAAAACAGCGGCGTTTGTTTGCCCACTTCCGCAAACAGCCCGGCCTTGGTGTAACGCGTGATGTCATGCGTCACCGTCAAGGTGCCGTAAGCGCCCGAGCCTTTGGCATGCACCCGCCGTTCAGGAATCACCTCACGATCGAAATGCGCGAGTTTTTCCAGCAACCACACATCCTGCAAAGCGATCGGGCCACGCGGGCCGGCCGTCAAGGAGTTTTGGTTGTCCGGTACCGGGGCGCCGAATGCCGTGGTCAAGGTGCGTTCTGTCATGGTGTGTCCTTTGTAGGAGAAGTGAGGCAAGCGAGATATTGGATCGGGCCAAGGCCGAGCAGGCTTTTGCGCTAGCGCCGGCGGTGTTTAAAACCGGGGCGTCAAACCGCCAACGCGCGCAGGGCCAAAAATTCGGTCGCGATCGAGCGGAATTCGGCTTGCAGGATTTGCCAGGGATGCTCTGTTCCAGGTGTCGAAGCGGTGCTTAAGATGGAACTTGGAATCAGGCGGGACATGGCGTTCTCCGGTTTTAGCTGGGCTAGCTGGTTGGCACAGCTAGAATATAAATAAATACTATTGATTTATATAATTGATTGTATTTATCTATTCAATAGCCTGCGGCAATCACGGAGATCTGGTTGGGCCATACGAGTTCAGCGATGCGCGCGATGACTGACCGAAACCTGGCGAACAGCGCCTGCTTGAGTATGTAGCGCATGCCATGCATCAACAAAAAAGCGCCCGCGAACCGAAGTTTGCAGACGCTTTTTATGCATCAGAGCCAATACGCCTGGATCTCGGCGTGTCGCCCGAGCCGCTTTAATTCAACTTCGCCGGCAAATCCAGCTTGCTGATCCCCGGCAACTCGCACGATTGAATCGCAGCGCACACCGCCTCAATGGCGGGCATGCGGGTAAAGCTTTTGCGCCAGGCCAGCACCACCCGCCGATCGGGGATCGGGTCCTCGAACGGCACATAGGTCAGCATGCCGCTGTCGGTGCTGTTCATATGGGTCTCGTGCATGTCCGAGACCGAGGTGCGCGGCAGCACTGTAATACCGACGCCGCTGGCGACCATATGGCGGATGGTTTCCAGGGAAGAGCCTTCGAAGGTTTTCTGGATCCCGTCGGCATTTTGCGAAAAGCGCATCAACTCGGGGCAAACACCCAGCACATGGTCGCGGAAGCAGTGGCCATTGCCCAGCAGCAGCATGGTTTCCAGTTTCAGATCGTCGGCCTTGATCGAACTGCGCTTTTCCCAGGGATGGCCTTTGGGCATCGCGACCACAAACGGTTCGTCGTAGAGCGGGCGCACCATCAAACCGGTTTCCGGGAACGGCAGCGCCATGATCGCGACGTCGATTTCGCCCTGCTTGAGCAGTTCGATCAGCTTCAGAGTGTAATTTTCCTGCAGCATCAAGGGCATTTGCGGCACCCGGTCGATCATTTGCTTGACCAGGGTGGGCAGGATGTACGGCCCGATGGTGTAGATCACGCCCAGGCGCAGCGGCCCCAGTAGCGGATCTTTACCTTGTTTGGCGATTTCCTTGATCGCCAGGGTCTGCTCAAGCACGCGCTGGGCTTGGGCTACGATCTGCTCGCCGATCTGGGTCACGCTGACTTCGCTGGTGCCGCGCTCGAAGATCTGGATGTTCAACTCATCTTCGAGTTTTTTGATTGCGACCGACAAAGTCGGCTGGCTGACGAAGCAGGCTTCGGCCGCGCGGCCAAAATGCCGTTCGCGGGCCACCGCGACGATGTATTTCAGTTCAGTAAGCGTCATAAAGCAATCGCAAAGTGGGTTTCAATAGATTTTAGCTTTTATACACCGACATTGCGTTCACGCCAAGCCCGGGCAAGCAGTTTTCGAGATATAGACGAAGCCGCTCGAACCCATGCATTGACATGCATGCCCGGGAGACCGTTTGAGCAGTCGCGCGATGAACGACTGCCGAGTGAGATTTTTTGCTCCGGCCCTTTAAGCCTTTAAATAATGCTCGCGCCCACCCAGCCACCGATTCAGGTGTTTGGTCACAATCTCAGGCACGCTGTCCAGCATTTGCCGCGCCGCCTCGCGGGTGGGCTCGATCAACCAGGCGTCTTGCTGCAGATCGGCAAAACGCAGCATGGCCGCACCCGATTGGCGGGCACCGAGAAATTCGCCGGGGCCGCGCAATTCGAGGTCGCGCCGGGCAATTTCAAAACCATCGGCGGTTTCGCGCATGGTTTGCAAGCGCGCCCGGCCGGTGAGCGATAACGGCCCGGCGTACATCAGCAAACATACCGACGCCGCGCTGCCGCGCCCGACCCGGCCGCGGAGCTGGTGCAATTGGGCCAAGCCGAAACGCTCAGCATGCTCGATCACCATCAGCGAAGCGTTCGGCACGTCGACCCCGACCTCGATCACGGTGGTCGCCACCAGTAAATTCAGTTCGCCCTGGGCGAAGGCCTGCATCACCGCGGCTTTGTCGGCCGGGTTCAAACGACCGTGCACCATGCCCACGCGTAATTCGGGCAACGCCAGGGTCAGCGCCTGATAGGTATCGACCGCGGTTTGCAGTTGCAGCGCCTCGCTTTCTTCGATCAAGGGGCAGACCCAGTAGACCTGGCGTCCGGTCAGGGCCGCCTCGCGCACCCGGGCGATCACTTCGTCGCGCCGGGCCGCGCTGATCAGCTTGGTCAGGATCGGGGTACGGCCGGGCGGCAGTTCATCGATGGTGGAGACATCGAGATCGGCGTAATAAGTCATCGCCAGCGTGCGCGGAATCGGGGTGGCACTCATCATTAGCTGGTGCGGCTGGAATTCGGCCGCGCCGTCGGCGGCATGCCGGGCTTTGGCACGTAGAGCCAAACGCTGTTGCACGCCGAAGCGATGCTGCTCATCGACGATCACCAGCCCCAGACGCGCAAATTCAACCGCTTCCTGGATGATGGCATGGGTGCCGATGATCAATTGCGCGCTGCCCGACGCCGCGGCCTCCAGCGCCGCACGCTTGGCCTTGACCTTGAGGCTGCCGGCCAGCAAGGCCACCTCGACCCCCAGCGGCTCGAGCCAGCCGCGCAACTTGCGCGCATGTTGTTCGGCCAGGATTTCGGTGGGCGCCATCAAAGCGGCCTGATAGCCGGCGTCGATGGCTTGCGCCGCCGCCAACGCCGCCACGATAGTCTTGCCGCTGCCAACATCGCCTTGCAGCAGGCGCTGCATTGGATGCGCGGCATTCAGGTCAGTCCCGATTTCGGCCCAGACCCGCCGCTGCGCCCCGGTCAGCGCAAACGGCAAAGTCTGCTCAAAACGCGCCACCAGCGAGCCCTTATCGGTGTCGGCACGGCGTGTCATGACCGGCGCCGAACGGGCGCGACGCTGATCCTGCGCCCGCTTCAAGGACAGTTGCTGGGCCAGCAGCTCTTCAAATTTGATCCGCAGCCAAGCCGGATGTGTACCGTCGACCAGACCGCCCTCGTCCACTTCGGCATCAGGGTGATGCAGCAATTCGATTGCCTCGGCCAGCGTCAGTATCGGCTCAGGCAAACAGGCGCGCACCACCGCTTGCGGCAAAAATTCGGGCAACGGTACACGCTTGATCGCGCTCTCGATGGCTTTACGCAAATATGCCTGGCTAACCCCGGCGGTGCTGGGGTAGACCGGTGTCAGTACCTGCGGCAATGGAGCCCCGGCCTCGACCACGCGGCATGCCGGATGCACCATTTCCATGCCGAAAAACCCGCCGCGCGCGTCGCCGCGGGCACGGATGCGCACGCCCAGCGCCAATTGTTTGACTTGGCTACCGTAAAAATTCAAAAACCGTAAAGTCAGGACATCGCCGTCATCGTCGGTCAATTTGACGATCAGTTGGCGTCGCGGACGGTAGGTAATTTCGTTATCCGACACCACTCCTTCGACTTGAGCCAAAGCGCCGGGCAGCAAGTCGGCAATGGCGGTCAGGGTGGTTTCGTCCTCGTAGCGCATCGGCAAATGCAGCACCAGGTCGATATCGCGCGACAAGCCCAGCTTGGCGAGCTTATCCGCGCTGCGGGCCAAGGGTTTGGGCGGGGCTTTGGGAGCGGCTTCGCCGGCGGTCGTATTTATGGTCGGGGCGACCTGGGGCTTGGGTCTCATCGCAAGTACAATAGCGGTTTTCGCGTCTGGCGTAAAACATCCCTCGCATCCCCGCCTCTCGCCGCACACCCCAAGGGCCGTGCGGATGATGGAGCGGCCAGACGGCAGGACTTGAATAACAAGCTGACTAAAACGTTCAGCACCGACGTTCAGCACCGGTACGCACCTACTCTTTTATCGCATGTATACGCTTTCCGATTTCGATTTTAATCTACCGCCCGAGTTGATCGCGCAAACGGCACTCACCGAACGCAGCGCGAGCCGCCTGCTCGAAGTGAATCCGGTCATGGGCATAGCCGCGAGCGCCACCGACAGCGCCCAGCCGCCGGTGCTGCACGACCGCTCGTTCGCTATGCTGCCCGAATGCGTCGCCGCCGGCGATTTGCTGGTATTTAACGATACCAAAGTTCTCAAAGCACGTTTCCTCGGCCAAAAGACCAGTGGCGGCAAGATTGAGGTGCTGGTGGAGCGCATTACCGGCACGCGCACCGCACTAGCTCAGATCCGCGCCAGCAAAACGCCGCTGCCGGGCTCGACCTTGCGTTTGGCCGATGCCTTCGAAGTGACCGTAGGCGAGCGCGCCGAACCCTTTTATACCTTGCATTTCCCCGCCGATTGCCTGGATTTGATCGAGCAGCATGGCCGCCTGCCCTTGCCGCCTTATATCACTCACGACCCCGATGCCTATGACGAACGCCGTTACCAGACGGTGTTCGCGGCCAATCCGGGCGCCGTCGCCGCTCCCACCGCCGGACTGCATTTCGACCAGGCCATCCTCGCAGCACTCGATGCGCGCGGGGTACAGCGTGCCACCCTGACGTTGCACGTAGGCGCCGGCACCTTCCAGCCGGTGCGCCACGAAAACCTCGCCGAGCACAAAATGCACAGCGAGTGGTATGCACTGTCGCCGGCGCTGGTGGAAGCCGTGCGCGCCACCCGCGAGCGCGGCGGACGGGTGATAGCGGTCGGCACCACCTCGATGCGGGCGCTGGAAGCCGCCGCCCGCGACGCCCTGACGGCCGGTTTGCCATCCGGCACGCTGCGGGCCACCCAAGCCGAAACCGACATTTTCATCACTCCGGGTTACGCGTTCCAGATAGTCGACCGGCTGGTGACGAATTTCCACCTGCCAAAATCGACCTTGTTGATGCTGGTCAGTGCCTTTGCCGGCACCGAGACGATACGTGCGGCCTACCGCCACGCCATCGAGCAACGTTACCGTTTTTTTAGTTATGGCGATGCGATGCTGCTCACCCGCGCCTCGCACATTTCAGCTTAAAACCTTTTAAATCAAGATCCTGCCATGCTGAAATTCGATTTACTCAATACCGACGGTCAAGCGCGCCGCGGCCGCCTGACCTTGAATCACGGCGTGATCGAAACGCCGATTTTTATGCCGGTCGGAACCTACGGCACGGTCAAGGCGATGTCGCCGCTCGAACTGGAGGAAATCAAGGCACAGATTATCCTCGGCAACACCTTCCACCTGTGGCTGCGCCCGGGCCTGGAAACCATCGAATTGCACGGCGGCCTGCATCGTTTTATGGGCTGGGACAAACCCATCCTGACCGACTCGGGCGGCTTCCAGGTGTTCAGCCTGGGAGCTTTGCGCAAAATTACGGAAGAAGGGGTGACCTTCGCTTCGCCGATCAACGGCGACAAATTGTTCCTGTCGCCCGAAATCTCGATGCAAATTCAGCGCGTGCTGAATTCCGACATCGTGATGCAATTCGACGAATGTACGCCTTATTCGATCGACGATATTCCCGTCTCGGCCGAGGTCGCCGGCGAATCGATGCGCATGTCGATGCGGTGGGCACGCCGTTCTGTCGATGCCTTCCGCGAACTGGAAAACCCGAACGCGCTGTTCGGCATCGTGCAGGGCGGCATGTATGAAACGCTGCGCGACGAGTCGCTGGCAGGACTGGCGGAGATGGAGTTCGACGGTTATGCCATCGGCGGCCTGTCGGTCGGCGAGCCCAAGGACGACATGGTGCGCGTATTGAACCACACCGCCCCCAAGCTGCCGTCGCACAAACCGCGTTACCTGATGGGCGTGGGCACGCCTGAAGACTTGGTGGGCGGGGTCGCCGCCGGGGTCGACATGTTCGATTGCGTGATGCCGACCCGCAATGCGCGCAACGGCTGGCTGTTTACCCGTTTCGGCGACTTGAAGATCAAGAATGCGGTGCATAAAAACGATCCGCGCCCCTTGGATTCGACCTGCGGCTGCTATACCTGCCGCAATTTCAGCCGCGCCTACCTGCACCATTTGCATCGGGTCGGGGAAATCCTGGGTGCGCGTCTGAACACCATTCACAACTTGCACTACTACCTGGAATTGATGAGCGAAATGCGCGACGCGATCGAAGCTCAGGGATTCGACAGCTTCCGCCAGAAATTTGCGCAAGACCGGCAGCGCGGCGTCGAATAGCGGTGTTTGTTTGAGGCAATCCCTAGTGCCCCATCCCGGGTGCTAGAATACGTGGTTAATTTGACTGAGATGATTAAAATGTGGATTTCCAATGCGTACGCGCAAGGTTTGTCGGGTTTGTCACTGGGCGGGATTCAATCAAGCCTGACCCAGTTCCTGCCTATTATTCTGATGTTCGCGGTACTGTATTTCATCATGATCCGGCCGCAGATGAAGCGCCAGAAAGAACATCGCGCCATGCTGGCGGCGATGGCTCGCGGTGATGAAGTCGTGACTAACGGCGGCATTCTCGGCAAAATCACGAAAGTGGGCGAAGCCTACGCCAGCGTCGAATTGTCGGACGGTGTCGAAGTCACGCTGCAAAAATCCGCCATCACGACGATTTTGCCGAAGGGCACGATCAAGTCGATCTAAGCAGCGGCCGCATGATTGCGCTCTTTATGCGGTCGGATAAAGTCCAATCACGCGCCGTGAGCCGCGCGGTACATGAGGTGCGTCGTGCCGGCCCCGGCCGGCGGCACGCCTTATGCACCGCTTACTGATCGCGTCCGGCCCGTCCGCCCCGGTATTCCGGTGCGGCCAGGCCTGCCGGATGCACCTACCTTCCAGTCCAGCCCATTCATGAACCGTTACCCCCTCTGGAAATATGTCGTGATGCTGGTGGCGCTCGCTATCGGCTTCTTTTACACGCTGCCGAATTTTTTCGGCGAAACACCTGCAATCCAGGTGTCCAGCGGTAAAGCGACCGTCAAAGTCAACACCGAAGTATTCCAGCAAATCGAAGAGACGCTCAAGGCCAGCAATGTTGCCGCCGACGATATCTCTTTCGATAACAATGTGAATAACGCCAGTGTGCGGATTCGCCTGCACGATACCGACACCCAATTACGCGTCAAGGACCTGCTCAACCACGCCCTCAACGCCGACCCCAACGACCCGACCTACATCGTCGCCCTGAGCTTGCAAAGCGCATCGCCGAAATGGCTGAGCGCAATGTCGGCCCGGCCCATGTACCTCGGCCTGGACTTGCGCGGCGGCGTGCATTTCCTGCTGCAAGTCGACATGGCGGGCGCACTCAACAAAAAACTCGATAGCGACGCCGCCGATGCGCGCGTGTCGTTGCGCGACAAAGGCATCCGCGACGGCGGCGTGAATCGCGTCAACCAGTCCATCGTGGTCAACCTGGCGGACCAGGCTACGGCCGACCAGGCCTCGCAATTGTTGAGCAACAACGTGAGCGAGTTGCAATGGACCACCTCGCCGGTGGCAGCCGCCGCCGGCGGCGGGTTCCAGTTGATCGGCACGTTTGCCCCGGCCACCCAGCGCACGGTGCAACAAAACGCGCTCAAGCAGAACATTACAACGCTGCATAATCGCGTCAATGAATTGGGGGTTTCCGAGCCGGTGATCCAGCAGCAAGGCGACGATCGCATCGTGGTCGAACTGCCGGGCGTGCAGGACACCGCCAAAGCGAAAGACATCATCGGCCGCACCGCGACGCTGGAAGCCCGCCTGGCCGACCCCAGCGCGCCGCTTAGTATCAATGTGACCGATCCGGTACCGGCGGGCGACGAGTTGTTCACCCAAGGCAACCAAGTCCCGGTATTGCTGAGAAAGCAGGTGATCTTCACCGGCGACCGGATTACCGATGCGGCAGCCGGTTTCGACGAACACCAGCGCCCGGATGTCACGATCAAACTCGATACGGCCGGCGGCCGTGTGCTGGCGAGCGTGTCGCGTGACAATATCGGCAAGCCGATGGCCATTGTCCTGTTCGAAAAAGGCAAAGGCCAAGTGCTGACGGTAGCCACCATCCAGTCCGAATTGGGTGAACGCTTCCAGATCACCGGTGCCGCCTCGGCGCAGGCCGCCAACGACCTGGCCTTGTTGTTGCGCGCGGGTTCGCTGGCAGCACCGATGGACATCATCGAAGAACGCACCATCGGCCCGAGCCTCGGTGCCGACAATATCAAGAAGGGCTTCAAGTCGGTGCAGTACGGCTTTGCCGCCATCGCCATTTTCATGATGGCGTATTACCTGCTGTTCGGCATGTTCTCGGTCATCGCCTTGTCGGTCAACCTGTTGTTGTTGATTGCCGTGCTGTCGATGCTGCAAGCCACGCTGACCTTGCCGGGGGTAGCCGCCATTGCGCTGGCCCTGGGTATGGCGATCGATGCAAACGTGCTGATCAACGAGCGGATTCGCGAAGAACTGCGTCATGGCGCGGCACCGCAACTGGCCATTTCGAACGGCTTCACGCATGCGTGGGCCACCATTCTCGACTCCAACGTGACTACCCTGATTGCCGGCCTGGCCCTGCTCACTTTCGGCTCCGGCCCGGTACGCGGTTTTGCGGTGGTGCACGTGATCGGCATCTTGACCTCGATGTTCTCCGCCGTGTTCTTTGCGCGCGGCATGGTCAATTTCTGGTACGGCAGCAAACGCAAGCTGAAATCGCTGTTGATCGGTCAAGTGTGGCACCCGGACGGCCCCATCCGCCCGCGTGACGACGGCGACGACGAAGATGGCGCCGATGACGGCCCCGGCAGCACCGGCCCTGCCGGCGGTAAAAAGCGTCTGCCGGCCGGCAAAACCGGTCGCGCCAAGCCCGCTGTACCCGCCGCCGCTACGCCCGCAAAACAGCCATCGGGCAAGCCCCGCACGACGCGCTAAGGAGCCATAGATGGAATTTTTCCGTATTCGCAAAGATTTACCGATCATGCGCCACGCGTTGATTTTCAACGCGATCTCGCTGCTCACCTTTGTTGCCGCCGTATTTTTCCTGGTCCATCGCGGCTTGAACCTGTCGGTGGAATTCACCGGCGGCACGGTACTCGAAGTGAGCTACCCGCAAACCGCCCTGGTCGAACCGATCCGCGCCACCTTGTCCAAGGACGGTTACCCCGACGCGGAAGTGCAGACCTTCGGCTCGTCGCATGACGTGCTGATCCGCTTGCCGATGAAGAGCCAGCAGACCTCCGCGCAGCAAAGCGATCAAGTGATGCAAGCGCTGACCGCGCAAGACGCCACGGTGCAATTGAAGAGCGTCGAATTTGTCGGCCCCCAAGTCGGTAAAGAACTCGCCACCGACGGCCTGCTGGCTTTGGCCTGCGTGGTGGCCGGCATCATGGTTTATCTGTCGTTCCGCTTCGAATGGAAATATGCGGTAGCGGGCATCATCGCCAACTTGCATGACGTGGTGATCATTCTTGGTTTCTTCGCCTTCTTCCAGTGGGAGTTTTCCTTGACGGTGCTGGCCGCCGTGCTGGCCGTGCTCGGTTATTCGGTCAACGAATCGGTGGTGATCTTCGACCGGATTCGCGAAACCTTCCGCCGCCAGCGCAAGATGGCGGTGCCGGACGTGATCAACCACGCCATCACCAGCACCATGTCGCGCACCATCATCACCCACGGCTGTACCCAGATGATGGTGCTGTCGATGTTCCTCTTCGGCGGCCCGACCCTGCACTTTTTCGCCCTGGCGCTGACCATCGGTATTTGCTTCGGGATTTATTCCTCGGTCTTTGTGGCGGCGGCACTCGCCATGTGGCTGGGCGTGAAACGCGAAGACCTGATCAAACAGGTCAAGCCTCTGCATGACCCGAACGACCCGCACTCGGGCGCTCAGGTTTAAGCCACACGAGGCTCGGCTGCACTAACCCGCATTAAGCCGCATTCAGCCGCAAGATGTAAAACGGCCGGTTCAATCTGTGAACCGGCCGTTTGTTTAAGTAGTTCGTATCCGTAGTCCATGCAGGCACTCCATAAAAAAATAAAGCCTTATGCCCACACATTCAACCCTGCTTCCCACTCTGTTTGATCCACGTAATCAGCCCGATACGCCAGACACGCCGCGCCAAGAGGTCGGCAATGCCAGCGTGAATACCCGCAGCGGAATCGCACAATGAGGTACCGCAAACGCGTCGCCCTGAATTTTGTATTCTTCTGGTTCCTGATCGGCGGTATCGGCCATTTCGCCCGCAGCGACTGGTTCGTCCAGATCGTGCCGCCCTACCTGCCCCAGCCCCTGTTATTGGTCTGGATCAGCGGCGCTTTCGAGCTGCTGGGCGCCGCCGGCCTGCTGTTCGCCAGCACCCGTACCGCCGCCGGCAACGGCCTGGCGCTGTTGACCGTGTGCGTGACACCCGCCAATGTCTATATGCTGCAGCAACACCAACTATTCCCGCAGTTTCCGGTGAGCGTGCTGGTGCTGCGCCTATTGGTTCAGGTGGCGCTGATCGCTTGCATTATTTGGTGTACCCGGCCGAAACGGTGGCGCTTTCGGTGAGAGCGGTTTGGGATGTACGGGGATAGACGGTAGCGGCGAAGGTTAGCCCCGCCGCCGTTTAACGTTCAGCCACATCGAAGATAACTTGCCCCAAGCGAAGCTCAACACTAAGACCCACGGCGTGCAACTCTATCAGATCGCCCGTGCTGTTATAAGCAAACCGCAATTCTCCACCGCCCCAAAACATCACCTGATGCGGCACTGAACCCATCAAGCGGTTGATGAAATAATTTTCAACATTGACGAGATTTTTGATGCCGACCGAGCGGAGAACGCTGAGGTCCAAGGTTACCGGCTCGTCTGACGATAACCTCGGTGACCCGTCTTCGGCGCGGCGGACTTACAGCGTGCCCTGGGGAGGAAGTCAATCGCAACGACGAGTTCTACTTTTAAAATGTCAGCTTGACAGGTGAGCTTACGCTAGCGCCCCAGAAGCATAAACTTGCCCGCATCGATTTTATAGGTTTGCACACTCTCAGCACCCTGGGCGTCGCTTAGCCATGCCACACGAAATCCAGCTGGCGAGCTTGTCCACGCAATGGATTTGAAAGGGGACGCCGTGCCATCTGACTCAAGTTCAATGTTTTTGAGGCAACTGTTAATTAAACTTTTGTATCTCGTTTCCACCATCCGTTGCCCAAGCTCAGCAACATACAGCACGTCCTCCTCACCAGCACCGCAAAAACCTTGTGGTTGGGAACTTGATGGATGACTAATGATGATCAAAACATATTCCTTACCCGCAAAATTAAGGGAACGAGACTCAGGAAAAAACACGGTTGATGCAGTGCTCATTGCCCGATGTAGATCTTCAGACACATTGATTACGTGAAACGCCTCGGGCTTGCCAGGGCTGGTGAGATATAAATTATGGCCTTGAAAGATAAGCAAATTTCGATTCGACGTAACAATCGCTTGAGGCAGGTCTTTTTGTGCAATGGCAACACTCGATAATCCGAAGAATAAAGCTGCGGCAAAGACAAGCTTACGGATTGACGACATGATCGGCATAACAAACTCCAGTGTATTTCCAATCGTGTTCATTACTGTGACCAGTCGGCCCAGAGCCATATGTGGCTTTATCGCGCTGATGTAAATCCTCAACGGATTTGTCTGAATTTGCTGTGTCGGTCGTATCCCATCCGATATTTCCGGTGGCAGGGTCGCAAAGCATATCAGCGTTGCGCTCCCAAGTTTGAGACTGAATATTCCACGTGTGATAGCCTCCGCCGTTCCAGCGCGAGATCGTTTC